>Ga0137403_10001913_pt1 | contig 25944 bp, 26 predicted proteins | sample CZOMad2_1_16fung_FD_122057 | JGI IMG/M metagenome (GOLD analysis project Ga0137403, IMG submission 122057) | Vadose zone soil fungal communities from Angelo Coast Range Reserve, California, USA - CZOMad2_1_16fungal (Hybrid Assembly) | ecosystem: Environmental > Terrestrial > Soil > Vadose zone... | reverse complement strand
GTCGTCGGCGCCCAGTGGGGCGACGAGGGGAAGGGCAAGATCGTCGACTGGTTGTCGGAGCAGGCCGATATCGTCGTGCGTTTCCAGGGCGGCCACAATGCGGGCCATACGCTTGTCATCAACGGCGAGACCTACAAGCTGGCGCTGCTGCCGTCCGGCGTGCTGCGGCCCTCCAAGTTGGCTGTGATCGGCAATGGCGTGGTGTTCGATCCGCAGGCGTTCCTCGATGAGGTCGCCAAACTGAAGGCACAAGGCGTCGCGGTCAGCCCGACCAATCTGCGCGTCGCCGAGAACGTCACGCTGATCCTCCCACTGCATCGCGAACTCGATGCGCTCAGGGAATCTTCCAACGCAGGGACCGCGATCGGAACCACGCGGCGCGGCATTGGACCTGCCTATGAGGACAAGGTCGGCCGTCGCGCGATCCGCCTGATGGACCTTGCCGATCTTGACACGCTGCCGCACAAGATTGACCGCCTGCTGGCGCATCACAATACACTGCGCCGCGGGCTCCAACTGGAAGAGATCGACGGCGCGGGAATCCTGCGCGAGCTGACGGCGCTGGCGCCGCAGCTTCTGCCTTACGCCGAAACGGTGTGGCGGCTGCTCGATCAAAAGCGCCGCGAGGGCAAGCGGATATTGTTCGAGGGCGCGCAAGGCGCACTGCTCGACGTCGACCACGGCACCTATCCCTACGTCACCTCGTCCAACACGGTCGCGGCGCAGGCGGCGACCGGCACCGGCATGGGGCCGAGCGCAGTCGGTTATGTGCTCGGCATCTGCAAGGCCTATACGACGCGGGTCGGCCAGGGCCCTTTTCCGACCGAATTGCACGATGCGATCGGCGAGGAGATCGGCCGCCGCGGCAAGGAATTCGGCGTCAACACCGGCCGCAAGCGGCGCTGCGGCTGGTTCGATGCGGCGCTGGTGCGCCAGACCGTGCGGACCTGCGGCATCAACGGCCTGGCCTTGACCAAGCTCGATATTCTTGACGGCTTTGACACTATCGAGGTCTGTACCGGCTATATGCTGGACGGCAAGGAAATCGACCATCTGCCGGCGGGCGAGGGCGCCCAGGCCCGGGTGGTGCCGGTCTATGAGACCATCGAGGGCTGGAAGGAGCCGACCGCCCACGCCCGTTCCTGGGCGGATTTGCCGGCGCAGGCGATAAAATATGTGCGCCGGGTCGAGGAACTGGTGGGTTGTCCGATCGCCTTGCTTTCCACCAGCCCGGAACGCGAGGATACTATTTTGGTCCAGAACCCCTTCGAGGCTTAACGAGATGTTACTGGAAAGCCCGCACTGTTGAGTAGAGATGGCTGACTATTACCCGCTGATTGCCCGTGCCATCGCCGGACTGGATCCCAGTGCTCCCGGCGAGAGCCGCCGTGCGCTCTATGAGCGGGCGCGCGCCGCGTTGATCGCGCAGCTGCGCAGCGTCGAGCCGCCCTTGAGCGAATCCGAGATCACCCGCGAGCGGCTGTCGCTGGAGGAGGCCGTGCGAAAGGTGGAGTCCGAGGCCGCCCAGCGTGCCCGCGACACGACGACGCGCTCCGCTGACGCTTCGCGTGGCGGTCCGCGCCCCGGCGATTCGCCCCGCAGCAACAACCGCCCTGGCGCGCGCCAGACCGAGCCGGCGCCGGCCCGTCCACGACCGCCATCGTCCCCGCAACAGCGTAACGAGCGGCCGCCGCTCGGGCAGGAAGAGCGGCAGGACCAACGCCAGCAGCGCGGCCGTCCCGACGCGTCGCGCCAGCCGCAAGTGCCGATGCAGGATCCGCAGCTGCCGCCGACCCGCGAACGGGCGGGAGCGCCGCGCCGTGGCCCCGACAACACCGCCCCGCAGGCGCCAGGCGTGCGCGGCTTCCGCGACATCGCCGCCGATGCCGATGATCTCGGCCGTGCCGCGGCGCAAGCCAGCCGCGCCGCACGGAAAACCTATGCCAACGTGCCCTCGCCCTCGCCGGAATTCGACCGGCTCGAGCCGAGCATGGAGAACCGCGGCGATCCCGACGCGCCCTATTCGTACGACGAATCCATCGAGGAGGCCGAACGCCACGCGCCCACCCAACAGATCGCGCCGCGCCCGCGTGGGGCGCCGGAGCGAGGCCGCGAGCCGAAAAAGGCCGACCGGACAGGCACGGTATTTCCGTTCAAGAGCGCGATCGCGGTCGGCATCGTTCTGATTCTCGTGGGTGCCGCGATCCTGTGGGGCAAGTCGGTGGTGACGACGGTGAGCGGTCTGTTCAAGTCGCAGCCGTCGGTGGTCGAGGGGCCCAAGGACGCCGGCGCGCCGCTGACCAAGCCGAAGATTCCCGATCGCGTCGGCCAGCCGTCGTCGAGTGACCAGGTCGCCCCGGTGGCCCAGCGCGTGGTGCTCTATGACGAGGATCCCACTGACCCCAAGGGCAAGCAATATGTCGGCTCGGTGATCTGGCGCACCGAACAGGTCAAGGCCTCGGGCAACCAGAAAGCGGATGTCGCGGTGCGCGCCGACATCGAGATCCCGGACCGCAAATTCAAGATGACGATGTCGTTCCGCCGCAACACCGACACCTCGCTGCCGGCGAGCCACACCGCGGAACTGACCTTCGTCCTGCCGCCGGATTTCGCCGGCGGCGGCGTCAGCAACGTGCCGGGGATTTTGATGAAATCCAACGAGCAGGCACGCGGCACGCCGCTCGCGGGCCTCGCCGTCAAGGTCACCGACGGCTTCTTCCTGGTGGGGCTGTCGAACGTCGATGCCGATCGCGCGCGCAACCTGCAACTCTTGAAGGAACGCTCGTGGTTCGATGTGCCGCTTGTCTATGTCAACCAGCGCCGCGCCATCATCGCCATCGAGAAAGGCGCCCCCGGCGAGCGCGCCTTCAACGACGCCTTCGCGGCGTGGGGTGAGTAGGGCGCGCAAGACTCCGAGTCCGCGCCAAAGCGTGCGGGGGTAACGGATGAAGCGGTATCTGATCTTTGCAGCGCTTTCGCCGTTGCTCGGCGGATTTTGGCTGCTGCTGACGACCACCGTGATGTCCGGCTACTGGAGCCACCCACCGAGCCTGTCGGAAGCGGAGAAATTGCTGGCCGTGTTCGCCAGCACGCTGCAGTACAGCTATCTGTTCGGCCTCCTGCCGGCGCTGATGCTCGGCGCGGTGGATGATATTCTTTTTCACGTCAAACGAATGGCGCCCGTCGTTCGCATGCTGGTCGTAGGCGCCATCGGCTTTGCTGCCGCCGAATTGCTCTACGGCTCACGCGGACCCGACAGCGGGGCGCTCCAGTTCATCCTTTACGGTCTGGTCGGCTTTTTTCCGGGGACGATCGCATCATGGCTGGCACATCGGGCGATCGACAAGCCGGCGATGGCGTGAAGGATTCGTAATGTAGGGCGAACTCTTCGTCGCTGTGCACGCGGGGAATGATGAAAACCCGCGACCGCGGCGACGCAACTTGCATCCGCTTTACGCGTTACCCATCTGATGGCGATGTCAAACGAAGAAATCCTGATTCCGAACAAGGCGCGCTCCCGCAGTGACCATCCGCGGGGCGAGGGTCGCCGCACGTCTTCCGGCGGAACGTTTCGCACGCAGGCGCGCGGCCCGATCATCGATCAGGAAGGGCGCGAAATTCGGCCCAAGTCTTTGGGCGATCAGTTCCAGCGCTTCCGGTTCGATTTCAACCACTCCAGCGCCAACCCGTTCGGCGATCTCACCCGCGAGCAGCGGCTGGCGCGGTTTGAGGCGCTGGCGAAGCTTCTGGATATCGCCTTCATCCTGCCCGGCACCAAGATCCGCTACGGCATCGACGGCGTCATCCGCTTGATCCCGGTGATCGGCGATCTCTTTGCGACCGCGTTTTCACTGTGGCTGGTGCGCGAGGCACGCGCGCTTGGCGCGCCCTGGCATGTCACCGCACGGATGCTCGGCAATGTCGCGGTCGATGGCGTGGTCGGAATGGTGCCATTAGCGGGCGACGCGTTCGACGTGCTGTTCCGCGCCAACATGCGCAATGTGCGTCTGTTGCGGCGCTGGATGGACAGGCAACCGCGCTAGCGCGCGTTGGATTTTGTGATTGGGGCGGCGAGTTAAACCTCTCCCGTGGGGAGAGGTCGATTTGCCAACGGGTCGGCGCGAAGCGCCGCCCGATGATAAACTCCGCAAATCGGGTGAGGGGTTACGCCCTCACGATAGACTGTAACCCCTCACCCCAACCCTCTCCCTACGGGAGAGGGAGTTTCTTCTCGTAATGTGTTGGAGAGTTACGCGGCTTCGGTGTCGGCCTTGTCGCCGGGCGCAGGCTGGGGCGCACGGGGACGGCGCGGCAACGGAAAATCCTGGCTCTCATACAGCGTGCGGATGCCGCTCTGATCGAAGCGAGCCTCATCGACTTGCAGATAGGCGCCGTTCAGCGAATCCGCCGGCAACTCCTCGATCGCGAAGCGAACCGCTTCGGCCGCGGTGCCAAATCGCCGATACGCGAAACCCGCCCGCTTTTTCTTCCGGATCGCGGCAGGAAACAATTCGGCAGCAGTGTTGAAGCTGAAGGAAGCCATGGTCAGGGACCTCTGTTCTTTTTAGTGAGAACGCGAGCTACTCGCGAACAGATCGCACGGGCGCAAAATCAAGCGTGGCGCGCCGATGCACGTCATTTCGGGACACCCCATAATATAAGCTCGTTTGGGAGAAATGCGACTCCTGACCGGCCTGATGATGAATCCGGCCGCCGCGACGGCAAATCATGAATAAGTCTTGTATTTACAATGGCTTATTTGATTTACAGCTTGCCCAGCAGCAATAGGATGAGCAGCACGACTAAAATCACGCCACCAAGGCCCATCCCGGAATGGCCCATGCCATAGCCGTAACCGCCAAAACGGCCGCTGAACCCGCCGAGCAGATAAATGATCACGATGATGATCAGTATCATTCCGAGCGACATGGCACTCTCCCCAAGGGGTGGCCGGCGGATGGAACCCCGCCTCAGAGAGAAAAGCATATCTCGCCGTTTGGTTCCAGCGAAGGAACTTCGGTGTTTTCATTCCCAATGAGGAGCAAGGCAACTTCTGTCATTCCGGGATGGCGCGGTAGCACCAGACATCAGAGTCTGTCTCAAAATGTGGCCAATAGAATTGGGCTTTTCAGCGAACTCGTCATGCCCGGCCAAAGCAGTTAAGCCTGCGCAGACTGCGTAAACTTGTCTGCGATGCCGGGCATCCACGTCTTAGCTGCACCTAAGCATAGAAAGACGTGGATGGCCGGGACGAGCCCGGCCATGACGATGCTTTGGCATCGCACTGGAATGACGCCCAAGCCTATTTCGGCTGCAGCTTCAGTGCTGCCGAATTGATGCAGTAGCGCAGGCCGGTCGGCCCAGGGCCGTCCTCGAAGACATGGCCGAGATGGCCGTTGCACTTTGAGCACAGCACTTCGGTGCGGATCATGCCGTGGCTGATGTCGCGCTCTTCGTCGACATGGCTCTCCGATGCCGGCTGCGTGAAACTCGGCCAGCCGCAGCCGGAATCGAACTTGGCGTCGGATTCGAACAGCGTTTGTCCGCAGCCGGCGCAGATGTAGGTGCCCGGGCGGTGCTCATGCTCGTATTCGCCGGAGAACGGCCGCTCGGTCGCCTTTTCGCGCAGCACCGCGTACTGCATCGGCGTCAGTTTGGCCCGCCACTCCGCCTCGCTCTTTTCGACCTTCGGCGTCGTTTTGGCTTCGGGCATGGAATCTTCGTCCTTTAATCTAATTCTCCGTCCTCAGTTGGTGACCTTTACGCTGCTCACCAGGGTCGGCTTCTCGATATAATTCTCGGCAAAAATCTTCTTCAGGTTTTCGACCTTCGGAAGGTCATTATAGGCAATATAGGGCTGGTTGGGGTGCAGCGTCAGGTAGTCCTGATGATAGGCCTCCGCCTGAAAAAACCCTTCCAGCGGCCCGACCTTGGTCACGATCGGCTTCTTGTAGACCTTGGCGACATTGAGCTGCGCGATATAGGCGTCCGCAACCTTTTTCTGTTCGTCATTGGTGGTGAAGATGGCCGAGCGATATTGCGTGCCCGAATCCGGTCCCTGGCGGTTCAGCTGTGTCGGATCATGCACCACCGAGAAGAAGATCTGCAGGATCTTGCCATAGCTGATCTTCCTGGGGTCGTATTTGATCTCGACGGCTTCCGCATGCCCGGTCGTTCCGGTGGAAACCATGTTGTAGTCGGCGGTCATCTTGCTGCCGCCGGCATAGCCGGACACGGCGTTGACGACGCCGGCGGTGTGCTGGAACACGCCCTGCACGCCCCAGAAGCATCCGCCCGCCACAACGGCGGTCTGGATGCCGCTCGCGGCCTGAGCGTCCACAGCCGGCGGCGGAATGATCACGGCTTCTTCCCCGGCGCGCGAAGGCGCGACCGCGAAGGTGGTGATCGCAAGCGCGCCAAGGGCGGCAGCGCAGAGCGAAAGGCGGCTGAATGGGCTACGGGTCATGGCGGCTTCCTCTTGGGCTTAGCCTCTTGGGCTCAGCGGATTTTGGGGCTCGACGGAAGAACTTCATTTTAGAGCGGCAGCGGCGGATCGCAATCGGCCCTCTGCCCGATCCCCCAAGATACGCGGCAAAGCGGCGGTTGTTACGGCCTGATGCACACGAGATCGTGAGTAAAATCGGTGCATTTCAAGGGGTTGGGGGGCCGAGCTGGCGGTGGAAACCCGGCTGTGGGGCGTCGCTTCAGCTCTCTCAGCCGACCCCCTCGTTTCCCGGACGCGGTGCAGCGCCTGTTCGATGGTGCACCGCAGAGCCGGGATCCATCGCTGCGATGGCGAAGCATGGACCCCGGATCAGCAGTACATCACGCCGCAAGAGCGGCCCGCTGCGCAGCGTCCGGGGCACGCTGGCCTGCCTCACACCACCACGCTGAGCCGCTTCGCCGCCCGCGTGATGCCGGTGTAGAGCCAGCGGGCACGGCTGTCCTGAAAGGCAAAACTCTCGTCGAACAGCACCACGTCGTCCCATTGCGAGCCCTGCGACTTGTGCACCGTGAGCACGTAGCCGTAATCGAACTCGTCATAGGGCTTGCGTTGTTCCCACGGGATGGTCTCGATGGCGCCGCCAAAGCAGTCGCCGCGCACTGAGACCTTCGTCACCTTGTGGCCGAAATCCTCATCCGGTGACAGGCGCATGGTGACAATCTTCGATTTCGACTGCGCGCGCGACTTCACGCGCCATAACCCGCCGTTGAACAGCCCTTTCTTGCGGTTGTTACGCAGGCAAACCAGCTTGTCGCCGGCGACCGGCAAGGGATCCTCGATATTCTGCTTTTGCCGCACCCGCACGTTGTAGGCGCGGCGGGTGTTGTTGCGCCCGACCAGCACCTGGTCGGCGCTCATGACCCGGTCGGGATCGAGCTCGGCGCGCGAGACGACTTCGCTTTCGCCGTGGCGGCCGATCTCAAGCTCACGGCCCTCGCGGATATCCATCGACATCCGCACGATCGGATCGTTCTGCGCCTGTCGATGCACTTCGGTCAGCATCGCGTCAGGTTCGCAATCGGTGAAGAAGCCGCCGCCCTGGATCGGCGGCAATTGCGCGGGATCGCCGAGCACGAGTAACGGGCAGTCGAACGACATCAGATCGCGGCCGAGTTCGGCGTCCACCATCGAGCATTCGTCGATCACGATCAGTTTTGCTTTCGAAGCCGGCGCGTCGTCCCACAGCTCGAAGCTTGGCTGCTCGACGCCGGATTCGCGCGCGCGATAGATCAGCGAATGAATCGTCGAGGCATTGTCGCAGCCCTTGTTGCGCATCACCAGCGCCGCCTTGCCGGTGAACGCGGCGAATTTCACCTCGCCGTCGACGCCGTCGGCGACGTGGCGTGCCAGCGTGGTCTTGCCGGTGCCGGCATAGCCGAACAGCCGGAACACCGGCGGCGTGCCGTTCTTGCCGGGCTTTGCCTTCAGCCAGTCGGCAACGGCCTTTAGCGCGGAATCCTGATGCGGCGTAAAGGTTGTCATGTAAGGATTATCTTGGGGTCTCGGGTAGGGCGGCCGTGCGCGTGGCACGACTCAAACCGGCTCCAAAACTAACCATTCATACGCTTGGTGCAAGCGGCTCCCGCCGTGCGGAATGGCCGGCGGCTGGACTTGGTCGCCATGGGTAATACACTTGATAATGCACTTGGCGGAACGACAAGCCGGCCTTCGGGAAACACGTCATGAAATTTGGCATCTTCTATGAACTGCAACTGCCGCGCCCGTGGCAGGCCGGCGATGAGCTCCGGCTTTATCAGGATGCGCTCACGCAATTGGAGACCGCCGACCGGCTCGGCTACGATCATGCCTGGGTCGTCGAGCATCACTTCCTGGAGGAATATTCGCACTCGCCGTCGCCGGAATCCTTCCTCGCCGCCGCCAGCCAGCGTACCAAAAACATCCGGCTCGGCCACGGCATTTTCCAGCTCACCACCAACCATCCCGCACGCGTCGCCGAGCGGATCGCGGTGCTCGATCTCTTGAGCAACGGACGCTGCGAATTCGGGATGGGTGAAAGCGCCTCGATCACCGAACTGACGCCGTTCGGCCGCGACATGGAAACCAAGAAGGAAGTGTTCGAGGAGGCCGTCCGCGCCATTTTTCCGATGTTTGGCGAAGGCGGCAGCGAGCATCACGGCAAGTATTTCGACATTCCCTTGCGAAATGTCGTGCCCAAACCGGTGCAGAAGCCGCACCCGCCATTGTGGATGGCCTGCTCGCAATTGCCGACCATCGAGCGCGCCGGCCAGAACGGTTTTGGCGCGCTCGGCTTCCAGTTCGTCAGCGCCGACGCCGCCCACGCCTGGGTGCACGCCTATTACAACGCGATTACAAAACGGCTGAAGAAGCTCGCCGACTACCAGATCAACCCGAACATGGCGCTGGTGTCGTTCTTCATGTGCGCCAAAACCGACGAGGAGGCCCGCGCGCGCGCCGACGGCGCGACCTTCTTCCAGTTCGCGCTGCGCTTTTACGGCGCCTCGCAGAACCGCCAGCGTCCGGCGCCCGGCACCGTCAACATGTGGGACGAATACAACAAGTGGAAGCGCGAGAATCCTTTAGCGCAGGAGGCAACGCTGCGCGGCGGCCTGATCGGCTCGCCGGAAACGATCGCCAAGAAATTGCGCCGGTTCCGCACCTCGCACATCGACCAGGTCATCCTGCTCAACCAGGCCGGCAAGAACAGCCATGAGCACATCTGCGATTCCCTCGAACTGTTCGCGCGCGAAGTGATGCCGGAATTCCGCGAAGACCCCGAGCACGATTCGTGGAAGGCGGGCGTCATGAGCGGTGCGATAAAGCTCGAGGAGATCGACACCGAAGCTTTCACGGATCGCTACGGCAAGCTGGCGGTCAACGTCGCGCCGGTAAGGGCGGCGGCCGCCTCCACGGCGGCGAGTTAGAACCGGTTCCGGCAAGGATACCGGCCGCCCCCCGTGGGAAAGAATTGAACTACCATTGATCGGATCATTGGAAAAAACACAACGTCCGTCGCTGAGGCGACAGGCCGGATATCGCTATTTTCGGCAGGTGCTCGACACAGGTCGCGGGTGCCATCATCCTGAGCTGGCATCGACAGAGTGCGGCGTCTCTGTCCAGCGATCAGCTTGAGGAATGGGAATGTCGGATATCGCGGTCAAGGTCTCGCAGCCTATTGTGTTACGGGCGCGGCTTAACGAAGACTGGCTTGCCGTCGTCATCGGTCTTTTGGTGTTCGGATCGGCGCTGGTCAGCATCAGCGGGACCGACCTTCTGGGCTGGGCGGTGACCACCTCGGTCTATACCGATGTCGCGCAGGCGCTTAATCCTTTCGCCAAGGGCTATGCCTGGCTCGGAGGCGGCGGGGCGCTGCTTGCCACCTATGCCGCGTTGCTTGTGGTGCTGAGTGCCGGCGTGGTCACGCTTGGCGGGGATGTCAAAAAGTTCGCCCTCGCATTCACGGCGGTATTCGCGATTGCCTATGCGAGTTGGATCGTCGGCAGCTACGCCTATGTCGCCGCGGTGACGCCCGCGGAGCAGCAGAAGTTCGGTATCGCCTGGTCGCTCAAACTGACCAATGAGGGCGGCTTCATCGTGGCGCTCGTTTCCGGACTTGTGATCGCCAATTTCTTTCCCCGTTTCGCAGACTGGCTGAAGGAGGCGATACGGCCGGAGCTCTACATCAAGATCGCGATCGTCATTCTCGGCGCCACCGTCGCCGTCACGGCGGCGGGCCGGTTGAACCTTGCTTCCTCGCTGCTGTTGCGTGGTGCGGCCGCGATCATCGAGGCCTATCTGATCTATTGGGCCGTCGTCTATTACGTCGCGCGCAAGTGGTTCGGCTTTTCCCGTGAATGGTCGGTCCCGCTGGCGTCCGGCATTTCGATTTGCGGCGTGGCGGCGGCGATCGCGACCGGCGGCGCGATCCGCGCAAGGCCTGCGGTGCCGATCCTGGTCTCGTCCCTGGTCGTCGTGTTCGCGGTCGTCGAAGTTCTCATTCTGCCGTTTCTGGCGCAAACCTTCCTGTGGCAGGAGCCGCTGGTGGCTGGCGCCTGGATCGGGCTCGCCATCAAGACCGATGGAGCGGCGGTCGCCGGCGGCGGCATCACCGAGTCGCTGATCATGGCGAAGGCGGCGGCGGAAGGCATCAAATACCAGCCGGGCTGGATACTCGCGACAACGACAACGGTGAAGATCTTCATCGATATCTTCATCGGCATCTGGGCGTTCATCCTCGGCTATATCTGGACCAACCATATCGACAAGGGGCCGGACAAGGCGAAGCCAGCGGAAATCTGGCAGCGGTTCCCGAAATTCATTCTCGGCTTCATCCTGGTCTTTGCGGTATCGCTCTGGCTCGCGCTCGGTTCGACGCCGGGGATCGCGAAAGCGCTTCCTGCCGCCGCCGGCGAGGCGAATGTCTTCCGGGTGATTTTCTTCGTCCTGACGTTCTTCTCGATCGGCGTTTTGTCGGATTTCCGCAAACTCTGGCAACAGGGTTTTGGCAAGCTCGCGGCGGTCTATTTCGTCAGCCTGTTCGGATTTGTGATCTGGGTGGGGCTGTTGATTTCATGGCTGTTCTTCAGCGGCTTCAAGCCGCCGCTCGCCAGCTGATCCAAAGGGAAAATCGTGTGCCGCAACCCGACCTCAGGAATGAAATCAATGCCGCGGAAGCCGAGCCGCTCCTGCCGGTCGAGAAGAAACTGATCGGCTGGAGTCTTGGGCTCGGCATCGGGCTTCTAGCGGTTCTGATCGCCGTCAATTATTTCATTCCCATCAAACTGTAGCTACAAACCCGGATGCGCCGCCGGCCGCGCGGCGGATTGCGCTTGTGCAGGGCGTGCAAACCCTGGGCGAAGTGATTGCGCGCCGGCTCGACAACCGCCCGGAAGTCACGAATGATATCTATTCACAGCAACGGAAAAATCATGTTGCTACGTCATCTCATGGTCTCAGCCGCCATCCTGGCAGTCATTGCAGGCGCGGCCCGCGCCGAAACCATTAAGGTCGGCGTCACCCGGGGTCCCCACGCCCAGATTCTCGAAGCCGTAAAGCCGATCGCCGCAAAGAACGGTCTCGACATTCAAATCGTCGAGTTCACTGATTACGCGCTTCCCAATGCCGCGCTGGACGCCGGCGACCTGCAGGCGAATTCGTTTCAGAACCCGCCCTATCTCGACAATCAGAAGGCAGACCGCGGATACAAGATCGAATCGATCGGCTTCACGGTCAATTTTCCGATGGGCATTTATTCGAAGAAATACAAGAGCTGGGATGCGGTGCCGCAAGGCGGAACGCTGTCGATTCCCAACGACCCGACCAATGGAGGTCGCGTCCTGCTTCTCCTGCAGGACAAGGGTGTCTTGAAGCTCAGGCAGGGAGTCGGATTCAAGCCGACCGTCGCAGATATCATCGAAAATCCGCGGAAGTTCAAAGTCGTGGAGGTGGACGCTGCGCAGACGGCGCGGACCCTCGACGACGTCGATGCCGCCGGGATCAACACCAATTATGCCGCGGAGGCCGGCCTTGATCCCGTCAAGGATGCGATCCTTCGCGAAGATCCCAAAGGACCCTACACAAATCTCATCGCGGTCCGCAGCAGTGACAAAGACAAGCCCTGGGTCAAGCTTCTGGTTCAAAGCTATCAGACGCCGGAAATCCGCGACTTCGTTCTCACGACGTTCAAGGGAGCGGTACTGCCGGCGTGGTAGCATCCGCTCGGCTTGCAGCGAAGAGACTGGAGCGTTTTCGAGCGAAGTGGATACCGGTTCGCGTGAAGAAAACGCGTCAAAACAAAAGATTAGAGCCTCGGTTCTGATTCAAGCAGAACCGATCTGGCTCTAGCTGATCAGCCTTGCAGCGCGGCGAGCAGTTCGTCGGGCCGCTCCACCATCATCATGTGGCCGGCGCCACGCAACATCACGGTGCGTGAATTCGCCACTGCAGCGGCAAGCGCCTTGCCGGTTTTGATCGGGGTCATCATGTCGCGTTCGCCGAGAACCACGGTGGTCGGGACAGTGATCCTCGCGGCGGCGGCAAGCGCATTTTGGTAATCGTTGCACGCGGACAGGTCGTTGAACAGCACGCGGGGCCGGCTTTGTTCGAGCACGCGTTGGGCGCCAAAGTGCATCCACAAACCGGGCGCGAGGCTGCCACCCAGCTCCGCCTGATAGCCGAGACCCCAGATCGAGACCATATCGACGGCGGCGTGATCGTCGGTCTCGGCGGCTTTGAGCAATTCGGGTCCGACCGACATGGTTGCCGCCGTTCCGATCAGACCGAGTGCGGAGACCCTTGCCGAATGCCGCGCGGCGGTCTCAAGCGCGATCAACGAACCCATGGAATGACCGACAAGCCGCGCCTTGTCGGCGCCGGCGGCGTCGAGCAGGGCGGCGGTCCAGTCGGCCATGTCGGCGATCGTGGGCAGCGGCGCGCCGGAGGATCGGCCATGGCCAGGCAGATCGGGAACCAGCACGCCATAGCCGTGATGCGCAAACCACCGGCTGTGCAGCGCCCAGGTGGTATGATCGAAGCCGGCGCCGTGTAGCAGTACGATCGTCGGTTGCGAGGAATCGAACTCCCGGCCGCCGTTGGCGACGAAGGTATCAATCCCGTTCACCGACAACTGCATGGCTTTAAGCCTTCTGCGAAATACGGAGCGCCTGGCCGAGGTCATCGATGATATCGGCGGCGGATTCAATTCCGATCGACAGACGTACCAGCTCTTCGCCGATGCCCGCAGCCTGGAGCTGGGCGGCATTCATCTGCTGGTGGGTTGTGCTGGCGGGATGAATGACCAGTGTCTTGGCATCGCCGACATTGGCCAGATGGCTGATCAACCGCAAGGACTCGATTAACTTCCGCCCCGCTGGCCGGCCGCCCTTGATGCCGAAGCTGATGATCGATCCGGCCCCCCGCGGCAGCAATCGTTTGGCAAGCTCATGGTCGGGATGACTTTCCAGCGAGGGATGCAGAATCCACTCGACCGCCTTGTTCGCGGCGAGCGCGGCAAGCACCGCATCGGTATTGGCGATATGGCGCTCCATGCGAATGCCCAGCGTCTCGACGCCCTGCAGAAGTTGAAAGGCATTGCTGGGCGACAGGCACGCGCCGAAGTCGCGCAGGCCTTCGGTGCGTGCCCGCATGATGAACGCCGCCTGACCGAACTGCTCGTCGAAGACAATGCCGTGATATCCGGCATAGGGCTCAGTCAGGACCGGGAATTTTCCGGACGCTCGCCAATCGAACCGACCGCCGTCGACGACGGCGCCGCCAATGGCGATGCCGTGGCCGCCGATCCACTTGGTGGTCGAATTCATCACGATGTCGGCCCCAAGCTCGATCGGCCGGCTGAGATAGGGAGTGGCGAAGGTATTGTCGATCAACAACGGGATTTTCGCGTCATGCGCGATTCTCGCGACAGCGGGAATATCCAGCACTTCGAGACCGGGATTGCCAATGGTTTCGCCGATCACGAGCCGGGTGTTGGGTTGGATTGCCGCGCGGAATTGGTCAAGCGCGCGCGGCTTTACGAAAGTAGTGGTGATGCCGAAGCGCGGCAGCGTATGCGTGAGCAGGTTGATACTGCCGCCGTAGAGCGAGGACGAGGCGACGATGTGGTCGCCCGCGTTCAGTAGCGTTGCGATCGCCAGATGCAGCGCCGCCATCCCGCTCGCGGTGCAGATCGCGCCGACGCCGCCTTCCAGCGCGGCAAGCCGCTCCTCCAGCACCGCCGTCGTCGGGTTGGAAATGCGGGTATAGATGTGCCCTGCGCGTTCCAGATTGAACAAGGCGGCCGCATGCTCGGAATCCCGAAAGACGTAGGAAGTGGTCTGATAGATCGGGACGGCACGGGCGCCCGTAACGGGGTCCGGGTGCTGGCCTGCATGGAGGCTCAGGGTCTCAAAGGCGGGCGGCTTGGGTGCTGGCATGTTGAACTCGAAAAATCAGTGGGTTCTCCAGCCGTCAAGGGCTGTGGTATGATGTGCCATAAAAGCCCGTCGATTGTTAGTCCCTGCGGCCGACGATGCGACCACGGGCATTCCCCGCCTTCCGGCTTGGCCCGCCCAGCGTGAAATTTGAAGCATGAAACGTATCGCGACCTGGGTGTTTTACGCGGTTGGCGGGATTGCGATTGTCTACCTCGCGCTCTACGCCTATGCGGCTTTCATGGGAAGCGGCTTTCAGCCAGGCGATCCGATCCACATCTTCCGCAAGCCCGACGCGCCGAATTATTCGTGAGCCGTCATTCCGAGCTGGTGCGTTTGCACCAGACCCGGAATCTCGAGATTCCGGGTTCGATGCTTCGCATCGCCCCGGAATGACGGAGGCTAGATTCGTCGCGGGAGGTCACACCGAAGCGGAGGCGCGGTGAATATCGCCGGCCCCTGCAGGGGTGATCGGCAGGCCACCATCGGCATATTCGTTCAGCTTGTTGCGCAGCGTGCGGATCGAGATGCCAAGGATATTGGCCGCATGGGTGCGATTGCCGAGGCAATGCTTCAAGGTCTCCAGGATCAGATCACGTTCGACGTCGGCAACCGTGCGTCCGACCAGCGCGCGCGTCACCTGTTCGGCGGCGAAGGTGGCATGCGCCACCGCCGGCACGGTCTTCGGCGTATCGAGGCGATCGCCATCCGGCGTCAGAATGGCGTCGACGCCGATCTCGTCGCCCTGCGCCATCAGCACCGAGCGGTGCATGGTGTTTTCCAGCTCGCGGACGTTGCCCTGCCAGCGGTTGGATGTCAGCACCCGCCGCGCCTCGGCGGAAATCGGCCGCAGCGGCACGCCATTGGCGTCGGCATATTTCTTGGCGAAGTGCTGCGCCAGTTCAAGGATGTCCGCCGGGCGTTCGCGTAATGGCGGAATCTTCAGGTTCACGACGTTGAGCCGGAACAACAGATCCTCGCGAAAGGTCCCCTCGCGTACCGCGTCGGCCAGGTTGCGGTTCGAGGTCGCGATGATGCGGATATCGACCGGAACCGGCCGCGTGCCGCCGACGCGATCGATGACGCGCTCCTGGATCGCCCGCAGCAATTTGGATTGCAACCGCACGTCCATCTCGGAGATTTCGTCGAGCAGCAAGGTGCCGCCGGTGGCTTCTTCGAATTTGCCGATACGCCGCGCGATGGCGCCGGTGAACGCGCCCTTCTCATGGCCGAACAGTTCGGACTCAAGCAGGTGCTCGGGAATTGCCGCGCAATTGATCGATATGAACGGCCGCTTGGCGCGGTTGGAGCGGGTATGGACATAGCGCGCCAGCACCTCCTTGCCGGTGCCGGATTCGCCGGTGATCATGACCGAGGCGTCGGAGCCAGCGATCTGTTGGGCCAGCTTGATCACCTTGGCCATCGCTTCGTCGCGATAGACCAGGTCGCGTGAATCATTGGCGACGGCGGCAAGCACCGCGGCGATCAATTCCGGATCGGGCGGCAGCGGGATGTACTCCTTGGCGCCGGCATGGATCGCGGCTACCGCCGCGCGGGCGTCGTTGGAGATGCCGCAGGCCACGATCGGAACGTGAATGTGTTCGGCCTCAAGCCGCATCACCAGATCGCGGATATCGAGGGCAACGTCGACCAGCAGCAGGTCGGCACCCTTGCCGCCGCGCAATACGCGCATGGCCTGCTCGTGATCCTCCGCATGGGTGACGGTAGCGCCGTTTTCCATGGCGATCTTGGTGGCTGTCGTAAGCTGGCCTTTCAGTGTGCCAACGATGAGAAGCCGCATGATAATCTCCTGTTCGTCTGTTCGCGCCCGCTAGGCGCGTGTCGTTAGAGAAAGCCTCAGGTGCGTTCAGCCTTGATGATTTCCGTCATGGTCACGCCAAGCTTGTCTTCCACCAGAACTACCTCGCCGCGCGCCACCAGGCGGTTGTTGACGTAGATGTCGATCGCCTCACCGACGCGGCGATCCAGTTCGAGTACGGTACCGGGCCCGAGCTTCAGCAATTCGCCGACGTCCATCTTGGAGCGGCCGAGCACGGCGGAGACCTGTACCGGCACGTCGAACACGGCCTCGAGATCGGCGGCAATGCGCGCGGCATTCTCGTCCTCGTGATATGCCACGTCGTCGGTCGCCGGCGGCGGCGCGGCGTTGAGATCGGGGAGTGGAACCTGTGCGTCGGTGTCACTCATGGTTCATTCCTCCTGGCCATGGCTCAGGCCTGATTGCGGGACGCGATGTAGCGCCCGACAAGTTCGTTGATTTTCGCTTCGATCGCCGCGCGTTCCAGCACCACGCCGCCATCCGCCCATTCGATCCTGCAATCGCCGGTTTCGATTTCCGGCTCGGCCAGAATCACGAGCCGGCCCTCGAAGCCGCTTTGCTTCGCCAGCCGTTCGATGCGTCCGTGCGCCGCCTCGTACAGCGAATCGTTGATCCGGACCACCAGATGCGGGGTCGAAACCAGCTGCGAAAAGCAGTCGCTCACCAGCGCGGTGACTTCGCCCAGCGGTTCGTGGGCAATCAACGCGCTGGTGAGCTTGCGCGCCACCGCGACCGCGACATCGACGGCCTCGGTTTCCATTCTGGCCTCGACGCCGGAGAAACGCGCCGCGATGCCCTGGATGGCAATTCCGATCTCTTCCAGCGCCAGCGCGGCGCGGCGGTCGCTTTCCACCTTCGCCTCGCGCAACGCGGCGTCGTAGCCGTCGCGATAGGCGCGGGCCTCGGCTGAAGCGATCTTTTGGGTGATTTCCGACGGCGTGGCGGCGCGTTCGCGCCTGTCGGGCGCCGAGAAATCCGCGTCGAACAGGAATTTTGCGGGGGCGGCCATCAATACACCAGCTCGTCGTCGGCGCGGTTTTTGGTCAAGGTGATTTCCCCCTTGGCAGCCAGGTCCTTGGCGAGGTTGACGAGCAGCGCCTGCGCCTCGTCGACATCGCGCAACCGCACCGGCCCCATCGCGGCCATGTCGTCGAGCAGCATCTTGCCGGCGCGGGACGACATATTGCCGAGGAAGAAGCCGCGGACATCCTCATTGGCGCTCTTGAGCGCGATGCCGAGCTTGTCCTTGTCGACGTTGCGCATCAGTGTTTGCGCCGACCCGGAGTCGAGCTTGATGAGGTCGTCGAAGGTGAACATCAGCGCCTTGATGCGCTCGGCGGATTCACGGTTTTCCTCTTCCAGCGAGGTGATGAAGCGGGTTTCGGTCTGGCGATCAAAGTTGTTGAAGATCTCGGCCATCACCTCATGGGCGTCGCGGCGTCGTGTCTGCGACAGGTTCGACATGAATTCGATGCGAAGCGTCTGCTCGACACGCTCGATCACTTCCTTTTGCACCGCCTCCATTTTCAGCATCCGGTTGACCACGTCGAGCGCCATGTCCTCGGGCAGGATCGCGAGCACCCGCGCGGAGTGCTCCGGCCTGAGTTTCGACAGCACCACGGCGATGGTCTGCGGATATTCGTTCTTGAGATAGTTGGCCAGCACCTCTTCCTGAACGTTGGAGAGCTTCTCCCACATGTTGCGGCCGGCGGGGCCGCGAATTTCGTCCATGATGCCGGTGACGCGCTCGGGGGGCAGGTATTGTTGAAGCAGCCGCTCGGTGGCGTCGAAGTTTCCCATCAAGGCCCCGGATGCCGACATCCGCGACACGAATTCAAGCAGCATGTCCTCGACCACTTCTGCCTCGACGGTGCCAAGCGTCGACATATGGATCGACAGTTCGCGCACTTCATCGTCGTCGAGCAGCGACCAGACCTTGCCGCCATATTGTTCGCCAAGCGCCAGCATCAGGATCGCGGCACGTTTCGGGCCGCTCAGCGGAGCCGCTTTAGGCCGGTTGCCCTGACGAGCCGCCAGCGAGGAAATGACGCTGGTGATGTCGTTGACATTTGTGGTTTGGGGTACGGCCATGTCAGATCACGCGGCGGGTTCGGCGAGCCATTGACGAACAATGGCGGCGGTTTCGTTGGGATTTCGTTCGGCCAGTTCACCGACGCGATGTACCGATTGGGCGTGGACCTGGCCCTGCACCTGGGCCACATCGATCAGCTGCGCGGTGGTGTTGGACACGAGGCTCTGGCCGGTCGCGCCCGCGGCCGGGTGGCTGCCGTCGGTCAGCGCCGGCATCGCGCCATCGCCGGAGGGTAACGCGACCACCTCGGTTGCGAGGATGCGTTTGACCAGTGGCCGGACCACCATGAACAGCACGATCAGACCGAGCAGCATCATGACGCCGAGCTCGATGACATACATCACGTCGTCCTTGGTGAAGTGCAGCATCCCGAGCAGGCCGGTCGGCTCGGCGAGCGGGGGGACGGCAGGCGCCTCGGCGAATCGGAGGTTGACGACCTCGACCTGATCGCCGCGCTTCTGATCGAAGCCGATCGCCGAGCGCACCAGCGCGGCGATGCGATCCAGCTGTTCCTTGCTGCGGTCCTGATAGACCATCTCGCCTTTGTCATTCTTGGTGTAGCTGCCGTCGACCAGCACGGCGACCGAAATGCGATTGACCCTTCCGGCCTCGGTTACCTCGGTCTTGGTGGTGCGGGAGATTTCGTAATTGTTGGTCTCCTCCGTCTTCTTGCTCTGGTCGCGCGCAGTCGGCGCAGTGGTGTTCTGCTGGTTGCCGGGCAGCTCGTTGTTGACGGTGACCTGGCCGTTGTTCTCGGCCGTCGCGCTGGATTCCTCGCGGGTCTGGCTCGAGCGCAGCACCCGGCCTTCGGGATCGAAGCGGTCCGAGGTCTGGGTGATCTTGTTGTAGTCGAAGTCCGCCGAGAGCTGGACGCGGGCGCGGCCTGCGCCGACCACCGACGACACGATCGCCTCGATTTCGTTGCGCATCCGCTTCTCGTAACCGGCGCGGCGCTCATCCCCGATGGCGTTATCGGTAGTGCCGCTGGCGCCATCGGCCAGCAATTGGCCGGCTTCGTCGATGATCGACACCCGCTGCGGCTTCAGGCCGTTGACGGCGGAAGCAACCAAATGGCGGATGGCCCTGATCTGTTGCGGTTCGAGCGTGCCGCGCACGCGCACGACGATCGAGGCCGACGGCTCGGGCATCTCGCGCGAAAACAACGGGCGTTCCGGCAGAACCAGATGGACCCTCGCCGCCTGGACGCGGTCGATGGCGCGGATGGTGCGGGCCAGTTCGCCTTCAAGGGCGCGCAGATGATTGATGTTCTGGACGAAGCTCGTGGTGCCGAGCGCGTCGGATTTATCGAAAATCTCGTAACCGACGCCGCCGCCCTTCGGCAAGCCGGTTTCGGCGAGCTTCATTCGAAGCCGCGTGACCTTGTCCTTCGGCACCATGATCACGGCGCCGTCGTTGCGCAATTCGAAGGGAATGGCCTGGCGTTCCAGGTCCTTGATGACGGCCGAAGAGTCCTCGATGCTGAGATCGGTGAAGAGGGTGGTCATCTGCGGAGTGGTGACGCGCATGATGACAAACGCGAAGAAGCCGATCAGCGCGGTTGTAACCGCGACCATCGCCATCAACCGCGAAGCACCCAGACCCCTCAGGAAGCTTACAAGACTCTGCAAAACCAACCGCCCCTTGGATTCGGCTCGATGAGCCGACTGGGCAATTATTGCCTATGGGATGGTTTCGATATGGTTAACGAGGGTTAAGGGGGGCGGCGAAAGTTCAGCACGGAAAAAATCGGCTTCAGCGCGTATTCCGCAAAAGTGGTCGCCGGTTTTGCGATCAGAATACGCGCAGTCTTTAGCTGGAGCGTTTTTCTTGCGGCAAACCGGCCGCCACTTTGCCGGAAAAAGCTCCGTGCGAAGCCGATTTTCTTAAAAATGCCGTTGGTGCGGAAAGGCGCCTATTGGCGGTATTGCTGGATCCGGGTGGTGCGCAGCCCCGCAAGGCCATGTTGGTCGATGGAAAACTGCCAGGACAGGAATTCGTCGACGGTCAGCGTGTAGCGGCTGCAAGCCTCCTCAAGGGAGAGCAGGCCGCCGCGAACCGCCGCAACGACTTCGGCCTTGCGACGGATGACCCATCGCTTGGTTCCGGGTGCGGGCAGATCCGCAATTGTTAACGGACTACCGTCGGGCCCGATGACATACTTTACCCTCGGGCGATGGGGCTCTGTCATGGCGTACTCACAAACTCTCAACCACTGAACTCACAGGTCACAACCTACGCCCACCGGCTTAAAATTTGCCTAAGCCCAAGGCTTCAATACGAATCTCCTTGAAAATGCTTCGAGAACGACCTTCCGGGCGCCGTTTCGGCGCCCGGATCGACGGTCGGGAGGCCCGGCGCGTCGGCGGCCGGCCGCAATTGAGCGATTATTGGACGATTGGGAGGGCCGTCGTCAGTTGATGATGCTTTGGATCTGGTTGACCGTAAAGGTCTGGCCGTCGATCGACAGCAGAGGCGGCGACTGGGTGAGATCGACCGAACTGACCACGCCCGCGATCTGGGTTTTGAGCGCGACCGTGTTGCCCAAGGCGTCCTTGGCGGTAGCCGTGAGCTTGTAACTGCCGTCGGGGAACTTGGTGCCGTCGTTGCCCTTGCCGTCCCAATTGAACGGCTGGTTATTGCCGGCGTTGGCCGGGAAGGTGCCAGAGAAGACGGTTTGACCGTTAGAGCTGGTGATGGAGATATCGACGTTCGAATTCGAGGGAATGTTGAGCTCCCAGCTCGCTTTGCCTTGACTCAGTGACGCGGTATCGCCGGCGACCACCGCCGTTTTGCCGACAAATCCCAAGGCCTGGGTCGATTGCGTGGTCTGCTGCAGGGAAACCAGCGTCGCCAACGAGTCGTTGGTGTTGAGCTGCTGCTGAACGCCGGCGAATTCGACGAGCTGCTGGGTGAACTGGTTGGTATCCAGCGGACTGAGCGGATTCTGGTTCTTCAACTGCGTCGTCAAAAGCTGCAGAAAGCTCTGGAAGTTGCCGGCGATCTGGGTGGAGGCCAGTGCGTTGGCGGCCTTGGCGCCGGACGAGGAGGTTGGCAATTGCGTCGTGCCTGAGACGACGGGATGGGATGTGGTTGGTGCCGTTGCCGCTGTCGTTGTCATGTTTGTCTCCTCAAACCCTGATATCCACGCCGCTGCTCGGTCCGAGCGGGCGTCCGTAACTGCGTCCCGCGACCGCTGCGGGGATGGTGTTTTCTTCGCTGATGACCAGCCGCTGGGCGTTGGCGCTGGTGTCGTTGCCGCTGTTCTGGCCGGAAGAGGACTGGTCGCGCAGGCTGAATTGCAGGCCGCCGTTACCGGTCTTGAGGCCTGCGTCATCCAGTGCGCGCTGCAACTGGGGTGCGTCCTGGCGCAACATCGACAGCGTTTCCGGCTTTTCGACCGTCAAATGCGACGTCACCTGGCCGTTGCGATCGATATCGATGCGAACATCGATACGGCCAAGATCGGCCGGGTCGAGCCGGATTTCGAAACGGCTCTTGCCGCTCTTGACGGAGGCGGCGATCTCCAGCGCGAGCCCGCTTACGGGCACCGGCCCGTTCGTCGCCGCCGTAACGTTGAATGCTGTTGCCGGCGCAGCGGCAGCCGCTGGCGTATTGAGCTGCGGCTGGAAGGTGCCAACCGGCTGAGTGCCGGCGTCGGGTGAATCGGTGAGCGCATGCCCCGCGCCGGCGGCCGGCGAATGCTCGTGGGCCGAAACGGCGGCAGCCGATGTTGCGGCGGCTGCATCTACGCTCGCCGCTTCGACCGCGGCATTCGCAGCCTGTGGCTTGCCTGCGGCCGACGATTGCAGCGGGAGGCCGTTTTGAACAACTGCCGGAGCGTTGGTGGCGGACGGATCGGCTGTATTTGTCGTCGTCGAGCCATCGGTCGCGGCGGTCGCTGCCGGCGCCTTTCCAGGGCTGGGCTTCGGGATGACGGGCGCTGTCGCAGCCACCGCGCTCGCCAGCGTGGCAAGGTTCGCGGGCTCGGCATTGGCCGGCGTTGCGGTCTCGATCACGGGCGCGGTGACCGCTGCGCTCGCTGCCGCTGAAATGACGATCTTTGCGGTCGCGGTCGTGGTCGCGGTCCCGGGCGCGGTCGCGGTCCCGGGCGCGGTCGCAGGAGTTGCTGTTGTCGTCGGTATCGGGCTGGAATCGGTCTTTGCTTGTGCCGATGCTGCGGCCTGTATGGCGCCGGCTTGTGAACTGGCTGCGATAGCTGCCGCCGCGATCGCCAGCGGTGCCGTAGAGCTGCCGGAGGCGGGGGGTACCGCTGGAACATTCGTGGCCGTGGTGGTGACCGGAATTGCAACGGCGACCGGAATCGGCGTCGCCGCGGTTAGACCGGCCTGTTGGACCAGGACAGTCAGATCCGCCGCGGACGCATCCCCGTTTGCCGACTTGTCCGTCGACTTCGGGGAGTCGGCTTTGGATGCCGAAGTGGACTTCGCCTGGGATGATTGGGTCGCAGCAGGCGTGGTGGGGCCGTTGCTGTTGGCGTTGTTGACATAGTTGTCGGGGGACGGTCCGGCGTTGGCATTGCTGTTCGGATCGTTGCCTGCCGGCTGATAGGACGCACCGTTCGGCGGGGCTGCGTTATCGGCGGGCGGTGGTGTCTCGGCGCTGCGGCGCTGCGGGGGAAGTGGCGGCGGCGTGGCGCTGTCGGCGGCTGCGCTATTGTTGACGAGCGCCCCGAAAAGGTCGTTTGCCGGGGCCGGCTCAAGACGGGTCGACCACTGCGGCGCGGCCTGGAACGCTGCGGTTGCTGCCGCTTCAGAAGTGCTCAACACAGGACGGCCTCCGCACGGTGGAACTGGACCTCTGGTCAGCAAGGACCGGGCCATCCCAAGCATAAAAAAATACCATGTCATTTCAAATGCTTAGATTAGCGCCAGGCCGACAGCGTCGCCGCTTGGGCGATCCCTTTTCTGCCCGGCGGCAAGATTTGCCGTTTGCCGCTTGCAAAACGGATGACCGTGATTGCCTCGCCAGAATACGGCCTATATTAAAGAGTGGCTTTCAGCCGCTCCCGTGAAGCAAATCCGCTTTATCGGGAAACGCTCCAATGCCGCTCAAGGCGGCTTATGGGTCGCGAAGCGTTGGTGCTGTCGCGATCACATCAATGAACGGAACGATGCTCAACAGTCTCGATCTTGAAGGCCGTCCACAGGACACAAGGATTGTCGTCGCCATGTCGGGCGGGGTCGATTCCTCGGTGACGGCTGCGCTGTTGAAGTCGGAAGGTTACGACGTCGTCGGCATCACGCTGCAACTTTACGATCATGGTGCGGCCACCCATCGCAAGGGCGCCTGCTGCGCCGGACAGGACGTCCACGACGCGCGCAACGTCGCCGAGCGGATCGGTATCCCGCATTACGTGCTCGATTACGAGAATCGTTTCCGTGAATCGGTGATCGACAATTTCGCCGAAAGCTACGCCTCGGGCGAGACGCCGGTGCCCTGCATCGAATGCAACCGCTCGATCAAGTTCCGCGATCTGCTGTCGACCGCGCGCGAACTCGGCGCTTCAGCACTTGCGACCGGGCACTATGTCGCTTCCCGTCGCACGGCGGATGGATCGCGCGCGCTTATTTGCGCCGCTGACGCCGAGCGCGACCAGAGCTATTTCCTGTTTGCGACCACCCGCGAACAACTCCAGTATCTTCGCTTTCCGCTCGGCGACATGACCAAGCCTGAGGCACGTGAACTGGCGCGGCGCTTCGGACTTGAGGTCGCCGACAAGCAGGACAGCCAGGACATCTGCTTCGTGCCGACCGGACGCTACACCGACATCATTGGCCGGTTGCGGCCGAACGCGGTTCTGCCCGGCGACATCGTCGACCTCGACGGCCGCGTCATCGGCAGGCATCAGGGCATCGTTCATTTCACCGTCGGCCAGCGCCGGGGATTGGGCATCGCCTCCGCCGCGCCGCTCTACGTGGTGCGGCTGGATGCGGCGAGCCGCCGCGTCGTGGTGGGTCCGCGCGCGGCGCTGCGGATGGATCGCATCGTGCTGCGCGACGTCAACTGGATTGGCGATGGTCCGCTCGATCGCGCGGTCGGTGAGGGTCTCGAGATTTTCGTGCGGGTGCGTTCGACCCGCAGCCCCCAGCCGGCGTGGCTGCGCGCGGCCGATGGAGGCAACTACGAGGTCGAGCTGGTCGCGGGCGAAGAGGGCGTGTCGCCGGGCCAGGCGTGTGTGTTCTACGATGCGCCTGCGGGCCAGGCCCGCGTGCTCGGCGGCGGTTTCATCCAGAGCGCCACGGCGAAGAACACTTCGAAGGAGGCTGCGGCCAAGGGGGCTGGCGCGCGGCCGCTCGTCGAGGCGATGCGCGGATAATAAGTTTCAGGGCGGGGGCATGACGTCAGATATCGACCGCGAGGGGGTCGCAAAGGCCTATGGGCGCTGGGCGCCGATCTACGATCTGGTGTTCGGCAAGGTTTTCGATCACGGCCGCCAATCGACCATCGCGGAAGCCGACAGGATAGGCGGGCGGATTCTCGACGTTGGTGTCGGCACCGGCTTGTCGCTGTCGGACTATTCCCCCACCACGAAATTGTGCGGCGTCGATATCTCCGAACCGATGTTGCGCAAGGCGCAAAGCCGCGTGCGCGCGCTTCGCCTTGGCAATGTCGAAACGCTTGCGGTCATGGACGCCAAGAACCTGGCGTTTGCGGATTCGTCGTTTGACGCCGTGGTGGCGCAATATGTCATCACCGCAGTGCCGGATCCCGAGGCCACGCTCGATGATTTCATTCGGGTGTTGAAGCCCGGCGGCGAACTCATCCTGGTCAATCACATCGGCGCCGAGGCGGGTCCGCGCCGTGCCTTCGAACTGGCGTTCGCGCCGCTGGCTCGCCGGCTCGGCTGGCGACCGGAATTTCCGTGGGCGCGGCTGGTGAACTGGGCCGCCAAACATGGCGGCGTCAGCCTGGCGGAACGCCGGCCGATGCCGCCGATGGGGCACTTCTCGCTGATCCGTTACCGCAAGGCCTGAAAACTATCGTCGGTTCGCGCGGAACCCGGGCGCGGGCTGTCCGTTTTCCCCGGATGATGAAACACGCGATCTTGCTCTCATGCATCCTGTTGGCGCCGGCGGAAGTGGCGAGCGCGCAAGCCCCGCCCACGCCGGTGACGCCGATGGCCCAAACGGCGCCTGCACCCCCCGCCGAACATTGCACGCCGATGAGGCCGGTTCCGCCGCGCGGCATCGTCGTGCCGGAGGGCACGACCACTGGGCAACGAACCGAGTCGCTCGGCGACACCTTGGCAAAATCCGACGGTGTGCTGTGTCCACCCCCCGGCATTGATCCGGAAATCCGCGCACCGACGCCCGATGCCGGTAACACGCCGGTGATCCCGCCGCCCGGCAGCCCCGGCGGCGATCCCACCATCAGGCCGAAATAACTGCGTTTTGCCGGCACTTGGCGGATGAAGCGGGTTTGCTTGACAGGTCCAATACCTGCTTCTTATATGCCGCGCGTTCGCGACTGCGGCATAACAGGCCGTGTCTGTCGACGCCGTGGCGGGGTAGCTCAGCTGGTTAGAGCACGGGAATCATAATCCTGGGGTCGGGGGTTCGAGTCCCTCCCCCGCTACCAA
>Ga0137403_10000833_pt2 | contig 25946 bp, 20 predicted proteins | sample CZOMad2_1_16fung_FD_122057 | JGI IMG/M metagenome (GOLD analysis project Ga0137403, IMG submission 122057) | Vadose zone soil fungal communities from Angelo Coast Range Reserve, California, USA - CZOMad2_1_16fungal (Hybrid Assembly) | ecosystem: Environmental > Terrestrial > Soil > Vadose zone... | reverse complement strand
TTGATGGCGCGCCCTGCGCGTTGGTGCATGCGATAGTTGAGCTCGAAGTCGCCGACCGAGAATTCGGCGTCGTTGATGTGATAGTGAAGCGAATCAAGTGCGGGTTCGTCCAGAGCGTGGTACTGGGCGAGCTCGGTGTCGAGCCGTTGGAGTGCATCGAAATAGTGTCCTTGCTGGGCATGATAGAGCGCCTCGCCGAAAAAGAGGTCTCGCACGTCGCCGCCCGTGGCCGGATGGACGGCAAGTCCCAGGGCTAGGCCGAGTCCGATGAGTTGGCGAGTCGCTCGCATCGATTACCATTCCCCAAGCGCGATGGGAGTGTTGCCGGAACGCGGTCCGGCGACTGTCAGTCCGACCAGCTTGGGCTTCACTTCTTTGCGGAAAGTAAACTGTCCCGAGCGGCTGAAGTCCGTGCCGCCCTCAAGCTTGCCGTCGAAAAGCACGTCCAGTTTGTGATCCCCGGTCGCAACGTTGCCGACGTAGATCCGTTGCACGCCGCCCTTGCGCAGGGCCTGGAGCTCTTTAGCGCTGTAGATGTAGTGCGCGACGAGTTGGCCGTCGATCTGGAGCCGCACGGCGTCGAGGCGCATCGTGTCGCCCTTGGCCAGCGCGACGAAGATCGCGACTTGGGTCCCTGACGGGAACAGCAGTTTCTCCTCCAACTGGCTCAGCTCTGCCGACATGCGGAGGGCGTCTGATTTGATCTCCTGGATCTGTTCGTCGAGGCCCCTCATCTCCCGTTGGTCGGACGGGATTTCTTCCTGGGAAGGCTTCCGGACCGCAGCCTGAGGGGGCGCGGGTGTGATATTGACTTGGGCGCTGGCATGCGCCGAGCCGCCCGGACCTGTGGCGGTGACGGTATAAGTGGTCGATTGAGAAGGCCGCACTGTCGTAGAACCCTGAGCGGCGACGGAGCCCACCGAGGGCTCCAAAGTGATGGATGTGGCGTTCGTCGACGACCACGTGAGCGTGACCTGTTGGCCCGCTTGGGCGGAAACCGCCGAAGCGTTCAGAGCGACGCTCGGGGATGCTGGAGGCGACAGCTGCGCCGCGGCAATAGGGTATTTCCCGTTTGCCATCAGCGCAAGCGCGACTAAACCGAACAAGACCGCAGTGCGAAGTGAATGGAAACGCATCGTATCCACCCCCTGTGCAATAGAGCGTTACTTGGAGCGGAGCTGGACGCCCGCAATGTTCCCCCGGATTTGTCAACAGGATTGCGGAATTGCACGACGCTGTAAACTGTACTTAGGAACGGAATTAGAACGGTGCGCGATGGTACTGGAGGACCCGTCCGTTTGGCCGACCGTAGAACGCTGCAGAGAGTTCGCGGCGGCAAACCTGTAAGCTGAGTCTTACCTTGAGCGAGAGTACAGCGCGAGATTTTATTGACATTACTTTTGCCCCGCTGCATTCTTGCGCAATCAGCTAAATCCTTGCCTGCAAGGTGCGCAGGGCATAGACGTGGAACAACGGCGCGGCATGCGGAGCAAATCGATTGCCCATTGATCCACAGACGGCATTCCTCACAGTGAATTCTCCCTCCTGACGTTGATTGGAACCGCGAGGCAGAATCCCACCCTCTCCGCCAGAATCCTTTGTCGATTTCCACTACAGGTTCAATCGTACGGCTAGGGAGATTGCACTCGCCCTGGGAAGTTGACACTTCCAATTGGTGCATGTGAGGAGCCGGTCTCAACAGCTAACCTCCTTGTGGGTCCGGCGTCCAAACTTCCGTGAGATTCGGCATCATCGTCGTCCTCCTCGCGTCCGTTACTTGCCGCGCACAAGAAATGCGGCTCGTTTATCCAGTGCCGACACCATCCAGTTTTACTCAGCGTAACATCGTCTATAAGCAGGCGGGCCAGACCGCGCTCGCGATGGACCTCTATCTCCCCACCGGGACGGCTCTCGCAAAGTCCTTACCGGTCTTTGTGATCTTCAACGGTTTTGGTAGTTCGTTTATGCGGACCTCTCCACAATCGCAAGGGTGGGCCAAGGCCGCGACTGCGCACGGGTTCGCCGGGATTACGCTCGAAACTACAGAAGGACACGACGCCGAAGACTTTGACTCCCTCACCGAATATCTCCAGCAGCACGCGAAAGATCTGCACGTCGATCCCCAGCGACTGGTGGTGATTGCCTGGTCCGGCAATGTTTCAGCGGGACTGCCAACCGTCGAGGATCCCCGCCGCAAAGCCGTCAAGGCTGCGGTCATGTATTACGGATCGACAGATGTGCCCCAGGTTCGTTTCGATCTGCCGGTATTGTTTGTGCGCGCGGGCCTCGATCAGCCGGCCTCAAATCAACACCTGGATCGTGTCGTCGCTGCAGGCATCGCCGCGAATGCGCCCTGGACTCTGCTGAACTATCCGGCCGGCCACCATGGATTTGACGTTTTCGACGATAACGATCTCTCCCGCGAAATTATCGAAGAGACTTTTCGTTTCGCGCAGAACGCCATCGCCGATTCGTATCAGTCCGCCTTGCACGCCGGACTCGATGAAGCAAGCGCGGCCGGCGCCATCTTCACTGGCGACTTCGTGAAGGCGGCCGCACTTTATCGCGAAATCGTTGCCGCCCATCCTCAGGACGCGCGGCGGCTGCTCGCTTACGGGATCGCGCTGACAGGAGCGAAGCGATACAAAGAGGCGCGCACGCAATTCGATCGCGCACTGGCCATTGGCGGACTCGGCGAGCGCGACCTGGGTGTCCCCGCAGCCAGATCTTGTGCGCTCGATCACGATCCGGAGGCCGCGATCGCTTGGCTCAAGCGGATTAATCCGCGATTCCTTCCAGAATCGCTTCTGTCGGATGCTGACTTTGCGTTGCTAAAAGACCGCGCGGACTTTCAAGCGTTGTTTCACAGCCATTGATGGGGAGAGAAATTCAGAAATGGCAAGAGGCCACGCCGCGCTTTTGCAGATATTTCTGATGGTATTCTTCGGCGCGATAGAACGTGCTCGCGGGAGTGATTTCGGTGGCGATCGGCCGCTTGAGTTTGCCGCTGGCGTCCAGCGCGGCGCGAGACTTCTTAGCGGCGGCTTCCTGCTCCGGCGAATGGAAGAAAATCGCACTGCGATATTGCGCGCCGAAGTCCGGTCCCTGGCGATTCACTTGAGTGGGGTCGTGAGCCTGCCAGAATGCATCCAGCAACTTTTCGTAACTCAATATTGCCGGGTCGAAGGTCACCTGCACTACTTCCGCGTGCCCGGTTTCATCGGTGCAAACATCTTTGTACGTGGGGTTGGGCATCTCTCCGCCGCTGTAGCCTACTGCCGTATCGATCACTCCCGGCACGCGTTGGAACGCGGCTTCGACGCCCCAAAAACACCCCGCTCCAAATGTCGCAATCTCAGCCATGTAAATCTCCCCTTGGTTCAGAGTCTCTCATCACCACCTACACCAGGGCGTTAGATGCGCGAACCACCCGCTGCGATTCACACACGTTATTAGGGCGTTTTCTTTCGAGCCGTTGCAGGCCCCGCGGCGGCCTTTAGCTTGTCCTGCGCCAGCGCTTTATAGGGACCGTTCACGGAAGCTGCCTGTGTGAACGCCTCCTTCGCATCGGCGGTTCTCTTCAGGTTCGCCAGCGCAAATCCCAAACGGTACTGATTTCGCCCGTAGCTCGCGTCATCGACTTTCACCAATGGCGCTGCCGCTTTTAGATTTTCCACCGCCTGGGCGTTGTCTTTCTTTTCGATATTCACTTGCCCCAGGGAACTCAGCGCCAGTCCCTTCTGCAGGCCCTTCTGCCGGGCCCACTGTTCGTCCGTAAGCCCCTCTGGCTTTGGCGCCGAGTCCACCACGGAGATTGCTTTTTTCGCGTACGGTTCGGCTTTCGCGAATTGATCGGGCTTGTCGCAATAATAATCGGAAAGCACCAGCAGCATGCCGAGATTGTTGGGATCCTTGGCCAGCAGGCCGTTCGCCACTTCCAGCATTTTTGGCGTGTTCTGCGCCTGCGAATAAGACGTGGCGGCTACGCCGAGCGCTTGATTTGTGTACGGTGAATCCGGGAAGGCTTGCGCAAATCGCACCAGAAGGGCCGCCCGCTTTCCTGGGTCGCGGGCCTGAATCGCGCCGTTGTAAACCGCTTGCTGGATGTACGCGACGCCCTCTTTGTTGCTCTCCAGCGTCTTGGCCTTTTGCTCTTCCCAGACTTGCGCCGCCGTGCCTTCCGGCGCGGCCGCCCCTTTGAAGCGCTTCAGGATTCCCGCCGCCTTCTCGCCATAACCGACAACCCGCTCGGAATCGCCTTTTTCGGAGGCCGCACGAATCATGTTCATCGCGTTTTGAAAACTATCCGGGTCGAGCGCGAAGAGTTTGTCTCCGTACTCCATCGCCTTGTCGTAATTCTTTTGCTCAATGTAGTAGTCGACGTAGAGACCGTCCACCAGGAGGGGATTGTCACCTTCGCTGCCCGGTCCGGCCGCGAACTTGTCTATAAGTGCCAGCTTCTGTGCTGGGTCCGTCGCGGCGTTGATCTCCGTCAAGGCGTGGTCGACCTCCGATCCCGCCTGAATGGGAACGAACTTGCCTATCTGCTGACCGAACACCGGGCCCGCCGAACAGCTGAAAAGAAATAGCGCGCCACTCAACAGCCTTCTAAACCCCATAGGTACCTCCACACGCTGCAATGGAATGCATCTTAGTGCCCTGGATTGATTCGCGCAAATCAATTTCGTCAGGAGATCGTCAAAGGTTGCCGAAGACTAGAGCAGGCGGCGCGAGGCCAAACAATTACTTGCAGAGCCCTCGGGGTCGTACCACAATGTGCCGCTCTCGTCTGAGCAAAACGCACGAACTCCTGATTTACCCGGCTCGAGTGGAACAGCAGTTATTTGATAATGCCGCGCCACTCCGCCAGAATCTGGTTGGCAGTTCGTCACCTCGAACCTGTAACCGGAACGAGTGCCCGAAGTAAGAAACTCGTCGACCGCATATAAATCGTTCAAACTCGTCAGCGTCTTGAACTGCAGCAAATGGCAGGCAAAACTTTTTTCCGAAGACTTACTGGCATATTCGTCCTGAAATCTGTTTAGGGTACGAAGTCTTCCAACGGTAACGGCTTCGTTGGCAGTCCTGCGGCTATTTGGACCGTCCAACACCGGGATCGACAGAACCATGAAAGTGAAAACAACTGCGACAACGAAGACTGGCCAGAAATCTTGCTTACGCCAAATTCTCAGACGAGAATGTTGCGGCAACGCAACGGATTTTGGATTTCCCGCCTTCCCCATGAAATCCAGTTTTCTCCCTATTCGAGGCTGTCGATGGCCCCAGCGAGTTTGTTTCGTATAGTAACGCAATTTTGGACAATTCACGTGATTGACGTGCTTTCACTTTCGCGAGACGATTGAAGTTTTGAATGAGGTGGCGAAATGGATCTAGGGCTCTCAGGGCGCGTGGCCATTGTCGCGGCGGCCAGCAAGGGACTGGGCCGCGCCGTTGCAGAGGAACTCGCGCGCGAAGGGGCGCATGTGGCGATTTGTGCGCGCACGGCTGGCGCTCTCGAAGAAACGGCGGCACAAATTCAGAAAGCTACTGGCCGCGAAGTGTTCCAAAGGGCTCTGGATGTGACTGATTCCAAGGCGGTTAGTGGCTTCGTGGCGGATGTGGAAACGCGCTTTGGCCGCGTCGACATCTGCGTTACCAATTCCGGGGGGCCGCCGTCTAACTTATTTAAGAACACCCCGCCGGAAGCCTGGCGCTCCGCTGTCGACCAGCTTCTGATGAGTACCATTTATTTTGCAAAGGAAGTTCTGCCGCGCATGCAGAAAAACAATTGGGGACGTCTGATTACGATTACTTCGTCCGCGGTCAAGCAGCCCGTCGAAGGTCTGTTGCTTTCGAATTCGATCCGCGCTGCCGTCACCGGTCTGGCGCGCACACTTGCCAATGAGTACGCCGCCGATGGCATCACGGTGAACAACGTCTGCCCGGGCTACACGCGCACCGCGCGCCTCGATGGCCTGGCATCTTCGATTTCCGCGCGCGCCGGCTCCAAGCCCGAAGAAGTCTTCGCCGATTGGGAACGTGAAATCCCCGCTGGCCGGATTGGCACGCCGCAGGAATTTGCCGCGGTCGTCGCGTTCCTCGCTTCGGAACGCGCCAGCTACGTGAACGGCACTTCCATTGCCGTTGATGGTGGTCTGGTGAGGAGCCTGCTCTAGCCCTCAATGGCCGCCGTGACCCGTCATCTTGAACTCACACTACTCCTGGAGCGCTTCGCGATATCGCGGCTCGCGGCTGATGCGCCAATTCCCGAGTGGGCAACGGAAGGCCCGTTCTTTTCCCTCACGCGCACGGGCGATGAACTCTCCGTTGTCACCGAACTTTCGCGTGTTCCCGTGGGCGTGCAGTCTCAAGCCGGGTGGCGCGTGCTGAAAGTTCATGGGCCCTTCGTTTTGTCGGAAATCGGGGTACTGGCTTCGCTCGCCGCGCCGCTTGCCGAAGCAAAAATCAGTTTGCTTGCCATCTCGACTTTTGACACAGATTACCTGCTCGTCTCTTCCGAAAGTTTGCCTGCAGCTATCGCAGCGCTGGAGCTGGCAGGGCACACAATTCACAGGAGCAAAGCTGAATGATCACGGCAGTCCCTTGCAATTCCAATTCTTCCCGCAGTTGTCCGGCGTTTGTTGCAATTTGGGCGCTGCTGGCGATTTTTATCACCGCGCCGCGACTCTTCGCTGATGAGCCTTACGCGCGCAGCCGCGACTATGATTTGCAGCACTCCAAGATTTCCATGCGCTTCGATCTCCAGCAGAAAAAAGTCCTTGGAGAAGTCATTCATTCGCTCTCTATCCTTCGCGACGGCACTTCGAAAATTGTTTTTGATTCGGCGGGCCTCACTATCCAGAAAGTGACCGTGAACAAATCGGGCGCCAAATTTGAAACCGCTGCCGAGAAATTGATTGTTCCCCTCGCGGCAGCGGCCAAAGCCGGCGACAAATTTGAAATCACCATCCGGTACGAAGGCAAACCTGCCAAAGGAATGTATTTCATTTTGCCGGACAAGGACTATCCGGATCGCCCGAGCCAAATCTGGACGCAAGGTGAGTCGGAAGACACGCACTATTACCTGCCGACGTACGACTACCCGAACGATCGACTCACGACGGAAACCTTCCTCACGGTTCCCGCTTCGTGGATCACCGTTTCGAACGGCAAACTTATGAGCATCAGCGACGCCGGCAAGGGTCTGAAGACCTGGTATTGGAAAGAGTCCGTGCCCAGTTCCACCTACCTGATCACCGTGGTCGCCGGCGAATTCGATGAACTGAAAGATTCCTGGCACGGCATTCCCTTGACCTATTACGCGCCGAAGGGTCGTGGCGACCGGCTCCCGATCAATTACGGACGAACCCCGGCCATGATGGAGCTATTCAGCAAAAAGTTTGGCGAATACCCGTGGGAAAAATATGCCCAGGCAATGGTGGATGATTTCGTCGCCGGCGGCATGGAGAATTCCAGCGCCACAACCAACAACAGCAGTTCGCTGACTCATCCCAAGCTCGCTCCCGAATATGCCACCGGCGAAGATGACCTGATTTCGCACGAGCTTGGTCACCAGTGGTTCGGCGATCTGGTCACTACCAAGGACTGGGGCAACGTCTGGCTCAATGAAGGCTTCGCGACGTTCACGGAAACCATGTGGACCGAAGCGCATTACGGCAAGGATCAAGCCGATAACCAGCGCTGGACGAACAGGCGCGAATGGTTCCAGAGCAGCAATCTCTGGAACAAGCCACTCGTGCGCCACGACTTTGATGATTCCAGCGAATTCGACGAGAACTCTTACAACAAAGGTGGCTGGATCCTTTACATGTTGCGCCACCAAATTGGCGACGAGGCCTTTTATGCAGGCATCAAGCATTACCTTGAAGTGAACCGCGGGAAAAACGTTGTCAGCGCCGATTTGGCGAAGGCCATCGAAGAGTCCTCGCATGCCAATGTCGACCAGTTTTTCAGCCAATGGGTGTATGGAGCAGGCGCGCCTAAGTTCGACCTGAGCTACACCTATGATGGCGAAAAACACCAAGTGACGCTGGCAGTAAAGCAAACTCAAAAGATCGAAGGGCACGTTGGCCTGTTCCGCGTGCCCGTGGAAGTAGAGATCACCACCACGTCGGGACCCAAGCTTTACAACATCACTGTTTCAAAGGACAAGCAGGCTTTTTGGCTGCCCGCGGATTCAGCTCCGCTGATGGTTCTTTTCGACAAGGGCGGCCACATTCTCAAGTCGGCCGAATTCCATAAGGAAAAGAAGGAATGGCTTTATCAAATGAAGAATGCGGCGGATCTTGCAGATCGCGCCGACGCTGCCGTCGCACTTGGGAAAATGAAAAACGACGAAGAAGTGGTCGCCGCTCTCGGAGAAGCGCTGCGTGGCGATAAAGCGTGGGGAGTTCGTGCCGCGGCCGCGGACGCGCTCGGCCAGTTGGACGGGGCTTCCGCCTCCAAGCTGCTCCTCGCCGGTGTGGATTCGCATGATGTGCCCTGGGTTCGCACCCGCGTTGTCAACGCGCTTGGAAATATCAAAGCGGACCCCGCCATTACAGTAAAGCTCAATGCGATAGCGAAACAGGATGATTCCTATCGCGCGCGCGGTGCCGCGCTACAAGCGCTTGGCCGCTTGAAGGGGGCCGATGCTCTTGCGACGCTTGAGGCCGCCGTCGCCTCCGATTCTCCAGACGGCTTCCTTCGGAACGCTGCTCTACGCGCGTTCGGTTCGCTGGCGGACGACAAAGCCGTGCCACTGCTTTTGCAGTGGTCGGCCGCTGGGAAACCCATTGATTCGCGCACTGCGGCAATCAACAGTCTCGGGCGTCTGAAGAAGGACGATAAAGACATCACGAAACAGATTGCGGATTGTCTGGTGGAATCGCACTTCTCCGTTCGCATGGCGGCGATCTACGCGCTCGGCGCACGCGGCGATGCTACCGCTATTCCCGCTCTGGAAGCATTGCTGAAGATCGACGACCTAAGCATCGAAATGGTGCCGATGATCCGGGGACAGATCGCGCGCCTGAAAAAACCCGCGGATGGAAGACCTAGTGGCGGCCATGGCTACGGAGATGCCGACGAAGAGTCTTCCGAAAGCGCGGCAGGTGGACCGTCGGCCACGGAACAACGGCTTGAAAAGCTCGAGCGCTTGCTTCAGGAAATGAGCGAGCGCCTCAAGTCCATGGAGAAGCGCCTCCCCCCGCCAAAGGAATGAGCTTCACAACGGCCGCCCGTTGCTGCGGTCGCCTTCTCTTCTCTGAGAACTCCGTGCTCTGCGAATCTTTTTCTTTGAATCGACCTGACTACGGCTCCGCGATCAAAATCCGCAAGTCCCGCAGATTGTTCCCAGTCGGCCCAGTAACAATCGCATCCCCCAGCTTCAAGAAAAACGTAAATGCATCGCTTCGTCGGAACGCATCCGCTGGATCGAGCCCCATTGCGCGTGCCCGCGTCAATGTCTCTCCGTCCGCCACCGCTCCAGCAGCGGGACTATTTCCATCAATCCCGTCGGTGCCCGCACTGAGCACGGCAATTTTCTTTCCTGCGATTTTTTCCGTGCAGGCCAGCACGAAAGCTGAATTCCTTCCTCCCACTCCGTTTCCTGTCACCGGCGAACTCACTTCCCCATCCGCAATCAGCGCCACCCGGTGCCCCCGGTGCATATTCTGCAGAGCTTCCAACTGCTCGAGCAAGTACTCCGCGGCTTTCTCCACTGGCCAATCGTCCGTGGCATTGTCGCAGCAGGCGATGAATCCTTTCGCTTCCACGGCGTGATGCGCGGGGTGAAAGAGATCATCCATCCCCAGCAGCAGTGAGAAATGTGAATTGCGAAATGCGGCGGCATCGGCTTTGGGGGTCTCCGGCATGATTGTTTTGTCGAGCCAGTGTTGCAGGCCCGGTGAAAATTTGTCGCGCAGCGAATACTCAGTGATGATGCGCTTCGTGTCCGCAACTGTGGTGGGGTCGGGCAGGGTAGGGCCCGATGCCAGCGCCGACTCTTTTCCCACCGGCACATCGCTGACCGCTAGTGTGATTTTTGTTGCGTTGTGCGCCGCCGCCGTCAGCCGGCCCCCTTTCACAGCGGAAAGGTGTTTCCGGACCGTATTGATGGCTTCGATCGGTGCGCCGCAAGTAACCAGTGCGCGGTGCAGTGCTTGAACATCTTCGAGTGTCTGCGCCGGATCCAGCGGCAATTCCACCAGCGCCGATCCACCTCCGGAAAGTAGAAAAAACACCAACGTCTTCTCATCGCATTTTTTCAGCAGCGCTAAGATTGCCTCGGCCGCCTTCCAGCTCTCGACATTAGGCGTCGGGTGGCCCGCCACGAAGTACTTCATTCCTGGCGCGGGTCGCCGCGGCGCCGTCGGCGCAGAAACTACGCCCTCAATCCTCAAGAATGGCGCTAACACCAGTTCAAGTCCTTCCACCATGGCATGCGCGGCTTTCCCGATAGCCACAACGCGCAGTTTCTCGAACTCGCGCAGCTCGATTCGCGCGTCGCCGCACTTCAATACCGTTCCCTTGCGCTGCAGCTTGCGCTGCGTCGTCGCGGGAATATCGATGGCCGCCAGCGTTTCGTGGAAAGTCTGCCGTGCGAGCTGCTTCAGTTGCGGCATGAGAGGGTGCCCGGAAATTCGCTAGGATGCCTTCAGAACTTCAGGATTCAAGATGTTTGGAGGCCGCTGGCCCGCAAACAGCGCGACAACATTTTCCGCCGCAATGCACGCCATTTTTGTTCGCGTCTCCAGGGATGCCGACGCCATGTGCGGCGCCAACACCACGTTCGCGCGTTTTAGCCCGGGATGAATGAATGGCTCGTTCTCGTAAACGTCCAATCCCGCGCCCGCAATTTTGCCCGCTTCCAGTGCGGCCACCAATGCGGCTTCATCGACTACTGGCCCGCGCGCCGTGTTGATAAGGAATGCCGTCGGCTTCATGCGATAAAACTTCGGCGAGTCAAACAGTCCCCGCGTCTCCGGCAGCAGCGGCACGTGCACGCTTACAAAGTCGGATTCCGCCAGCAACGCATTCATCTCCCGAAATTCCGCGTTTAGCGCTTTCTCCACATCCGCAGGCGCCCGCATCGCATCCGTGTAGATCACCTTCATCTGGAAACCGCTCGCGCGCCGCGCCACCGCTCGTCCAATCCGCCCGAATCCCACGAGGCCCAGCGTCTTTCCCCAAACGTCTGTGCCCACCAGTTGATCCAGGTCCCAATTTTTCCAATTGCCTGAACGGGCCAGTGCCTCGCCTTCGCTTAGCCGCCGCGCCACCGCCATCAACAGCGTCCACGCAAAATCCGCCGTCGTTTCATCCAGCACGCCCGGCGTGTTGGACGCCACCACGCCGCGTTTCGAGCAAGCGGCCAGATCAATGTTGTCGAATCCCACTGCCACGTTCGCGGCAATGCGCAGTTTCGGCGCCGCCCTCAGGAATTCCTCGTTGATTTTCTCGGTCAGTAGGCAAACGAGTCCTTCTTTGTCCTTCACTCGCCGCATCACTTCTTCCCGCGGCGGACGTTCCGGTTTTGCCCAGTATTCCACCTCGCACGTCTCTTGAAGAATTTGCCGCGCCGCTTCGAACAAGCTGTGAGTCGCAAAAACTTTCGGTTTCGCCATCGTATCCTCTTCACAATTTTGGGAAAATTACACTAACACACCGTTGCGCTTCCGGCATAACCTAGCGTTGCGCGCGTCCCGGAAAGCTCACTATCCTACCCGTTTCTCTCCACCAAAGAGTCCACTGCGGGCATAATGGACCAATGATGAAAACGCCACCGCGACTCGGAATCGTTGTTATCACTGCAGCCTCTTTCTGCCTTGGCCTCGGTTCCATGACGCGCACAAACGCAAATCTTTCCGGTCAAGGTTCAGTCCAGAAGGGAACTGTCATGGCGACTCACGCGACCGGAACCTTTGAAGTGAAACTCACTCCCCAGATTCCCGATGGCAAATTCGAGGACGCCACCCTCGGCAGGATGACCATCGACAAACAAATCCACGGCGATCTCGAAGCCACCAGCAAGGGAACCATGTTGACCGCTGGCACCGACGTCAAGGGCTCTGCCGGCTACGTCGCCATCGAGCGTGTCACCGGCACTCTCCACGGCCGCATCGGCACCTTCGTCCTCCAGCACACCGGCACCATGAACCGCGGCGCCTATCAACTCTCCATCACCGTCGTTCCCGATTCCGGCACCGGCCAACTCCTCGGTCTGACCGGCAAATTCAACATCACCATCGCCGACGGCAAACACTCCTACGACTTCGAGTACACCCTCCCCGAAGCGCACTGAAAGTTGTCCAGTTTCCATCACGGCTAGTCGAGCGTCGTCATCGGCTGCCCATTCAACGTACCAATCACGTCGTCGCTGTTCAGCGGCAATTCCACGACTGCCCGCTCTACGTTCGCGCATCCAAGCTGCCTTTTCTTTCCGCATCGACTATTTGTTTGAAGGCACGTCCATCGCGATTAGTTCCTTTCCAAGGTTTCTCGTTGTGCTGTAATGAAATAATGAAATCCGTTGGTATTTTTCTCCTCCTGCTCGTGATGGTTTCTTCTGCCGTGGCGCAATCCAAGGAAGCCACCGCAGCGCAGCTCGATGGAAAGGAAAGGCAGCTCGAAGACCTTTACGCGGACTACTGGCGCACCGAATACAAGAAGGCGCTCGGAGATCAGCAAGCCTCTTCCTCTTCCACCGAGGAGCGTATTCGTGGCGTATTCAAAGACCAAGGATTCTTGGCCTCATTGAAGAACACTTCTTTCCGCGATGCGCTTTTGAACCGCCGCCGCGACCTCTTTCTGCACGAGGCGGTTTTCACGATCATCACCACGGACGCAAAGCTCAACGCGCTCGAGGAATCCATCACCCGCGAGGAAGGCAATTTTCGGTACAAGATCGGGGACAAACAAGACACTCGCGCGGAACTCGGTAATCTGGTTGCCGGCAGTCCCGACCGCCGGACTCGTGAACAGGCTTGGCGAGCCCGCGCGCAGATCGCGCCTCTCAATGGCCCTCGTTCCTGCTTTCTATTATTGCTGGTCGAGTGTGAAAGCCAGGAACAGCAGTTTCTGGTCCCGCTGGATCTGTAACGCCACCGGCGCTCCCGCAGGCAACGCCTTCAGCGTTCCGCGCAGCCGGTCGAGTGTCGTCATCGGCTGCCCATTCAAAGTACGAATCACGTCGCCGGCATTCAACGGCACTTCCACGCCCGCGCCTGCCGCCCGCGCCGCCACCAGAATTCCAAACGGGTCGCGCAAATCCGTCGCCATCGCCGCGATTTTCTTGTCAATCTCCAGTCCCAGAATCCCCAGCGTGGGCACCAGGTTTTTCTCAGGATCGGCCAATGCCGCGATTTGATCCATATCGTGCGGCGGTTCCATCACCTTTACGTCGAATGCAAAGCGCGCCTTCCCGCGCAGCAAATCCAGGTGGACCTTATCCCCGGTCTCCACCGAAAAAAAGTGAAACGCCAGGACTGGCAGATTGTCCACCGCTTTTCCATCGACGCCCGCCAGCACATCTCCGATTTGCACTCCGGCAGCTTCCGCCGGGCTGCCTGGCTGCACGTCAGAGATCACCACGCCGTAGTTGCGTGGAAGGCTCAGCGCCGCCGCCAGTGTCGGCGTGATCGTCTGAATTCCAATCCCAATTTCAGCCTTGTGCAGATGGCCATATTTACGCAATTGCCGGAACGCCACATTGACTACGCTGCTCGGAATCGCGAATCCCAGCCCTTCGTTTCCTCCCGATTGCGACAATATAAACGTGTTCACTCCCACCACTTCGCCATTCACGTTTACCAGCGGACCTCCCGAATTTCCCGGATTGATGGCCGCGTCCGTCTGGATGTAAATCAGCGGCGAATCCAGATCGGTCTGCCGCGCCACTGCCGACACGACTCCCATCGTCACCGTGTTGCGCAACCCTTCCGGGCTCCCGAATGCAAACACGATTTCCCCTTGGCCCAGCTTGCGGTAACCAGCCATCGCCAGCGCCGGCAGTTTCCCCGCATCCACTTTCAGCACCGCCAGGTCGACTTCGCGCGACACGCCCACAATCCGCGCGGGAACAATCGTAGTCCGCGTCGAGAGCGCGGCCTCGAGTGATCCTTCCTCACCAGTGTTCGGCAGCACCACCTGCACGCGTTGCGCCCCATTCACTACGTGCGCGTTCGTCACGATATACCCGCTGGGATCAATTACGAATCCCGACCCGATCGCCTTCTGCCTCCCAATCACCGAGGCGGTGCTTCCGTGCGCGCCTTCCTCCAGCGGTCCATACCCCGTCACCAGGATCTGCACCACGCTCGGCGAAACTTTCTTGATCAGCGCGTCCACCGACCGGTTCAGTTTGCGTAGCTCTTCCGTGCGCGGTTCATCCTTGCCACCCTCTCCAGATTGCCCCCGCGCCTCAGTGGTCGCAAACAAAAGTGCAGACACGCCTACCAAGCACATAGAAAGAAGTCGCGAAAGACGATATCCGCGTGGGGTCGTTGGCACACCGGAATTAGTCATAAACAGTTCCTCCTACCCCCAATGGTTCACACCTAAGATGCCCGAAAAAGGGAATCGATGCACCCGCCCTAGAGCCCTTGGCGCTCGCCTCGAAGCATTGTACTTTCTCCGCCAGCCGTAGGCGCCGTGCTTGTTGTAGTGGCGGCTCTTCAGACCCGTTCTTTTGCTCTTTCCGTTCCTACTGACCATTCGGTCAGGTGCCTATTCCGGAACCAGCAACAAGTCCTCTCGTTTCCATCGAGATTCTCTCTCCTAAACTGGATGTGCAGCCCCCCAGGAGAACGCATGACATCCTTCATCCACAGAAATCTAATTATTCTTTTCATCGCTTGCGGTTGCGCATCCTATGCAAGCGCCCAGGACGCGAAAAAGCCTCTCACCGACTGCGAACTTCTAGCCCTTGTCGCCGGCAATGCCCTCAACGAGAACATCGCCCACGAAATTGAGTCGCGCGGTCTGGCATTCTCTGCGACAGACGCGTACCGCTCCCAGCTGGCCGTCGCTGGCGCCGATGCCCATGTATTGACGGCACTCAGCAAAGCAAAGACGGTCAAGCCCTCCACCAATGGCGAGAAACAGTCATCCCCTGAACTGCTCCAGCATCTCTCGGCAGCCGGCAAGCTCCTCCGCTCCAAACAATTTGACCAAGTGGCCCAGGAGTTGAACAGCGCCCTCAAATCCGGCGATGGCCCGGAAGCAGGCTTTGTCATGGGAGAGCTTCTCCGCAGGCAAGAGCAATGGCCCATAGCGGTTTCGATCTACGAAAAAATCCTTCAAGACAATCCTGACTTTCCCGAAGTCCACACGAAGTTGAGTTACCTCCTGTACCGTCTGGGCGATTTCGAGGAAGGGCTGCGCGAAACGAAGGCCGCTCTTGCGCGAACTCCAGACAACGCCGAAGCCCACAAAAATGCAGGGTTATTGCTGCAAGACATGCGCAAATTCGATGCCGGCGCCGCCGAATTCAACGAGGCACTTCGGCTCAAGCCGGACTACCAGTCAGCGCGTTATGACTTGGGGCTGCTGCTCTACAACAAAGGCGATCTGGATGGTTCCATCGCGGAGTACAAGAAGGCGCTCGCTCTCGACCCCAACGACGCGGACGTACACAACAATCTCGGCAACGCCTACCATGATAAGGGCGACATCAATTCGGCTATTCACGAGTATCGCGAAGCCAAGCGCTTGAATCCCAACGATCTCAACGCTCGCCGCAATCTTGGCTCCGCTCTTCTCCAGGGTAATTTCGTCGCCCAAGGTATTATCGAATTCCATGAACTGGAGGCCCTGGACCCGAACTCCGAAATTTGTCACCTTTGTCTCGGCTCCGCTCTCTACCATTCGTCGGATTTCAAAGGTGCGGAAAAAGAGTACGGAATAGCGGCTACGCTGGATCCTTCCGATCCTGAACCGTACATTCATCTCGGCAATCTTCACGAATACCAGAAAAACTACACCGCAGCATTGCAAGACTACAGCCGCGCGTTGCAGTTGGACGGAAATTCCGCGGGCGCCCACCTCGGTAACGGTTCCGTCCTGCTTGCCAAAAAGGATTTTGCAAATGCCCTGCCTGAACTCCAGCAAGCTACCCAGCTGAAGCCGAGTGTCGCAGCCACTCATGACCTGTACGCTCAAGCACTCCAAGCAACCGGAAAAACCGACTCTGCCATCGGCGAGTTCAAACAATCTCTTTCGCTTGACCCAAAACAACCGGAAGTCCGAATGAGGCTGGCGGATGCACTCGAAAAGCACGGCGACTGGGTCGGCTCGCTTGACCAGTATCGCCGGGCCTCCCTCGCCGGTTCACAGGTTCCAGTCGGTAACAACGTATATCGGATCATCACCCCCAACCCGCAACTCCAATACAAATCCGCCCAGGAACGCTTCACCCAGCATCTCGCTGCTCTCAAAGCCGCTGGCAAGTCACCCGAAGCTGCAAAACTAGAAGCCAGCGTTGCCTCCACGAAGGCGGATCTCGGCCTCACTGAACAGATCGACGCCGCCATGCAAGCTGGCTCCAGCGCCCTCATGCAGCGCCAGTGGGACGAAGCCACCCGAAATTACAAGCAAGCCGTGGAACTAGGCGAAAAACTGCATCCCCACGACGGCCGTCTCGGCGTTGCTCTCGGCGAACTCGGCAGAATCACCATGGGTCTCCAGAACTTCACCGAAGCGGACGCCCTTTTCCATCGCCAGCTAAAAGCCAATGAGGAAGTCTACGGTGCCCAATCCCCCATGCTCAGCGAGGCGCTTCAGAATCTCGGCATGATGGCCGCCTACCAGCACGATTCCGCTGCCGCGCAGAACTACCTCACCCATGCCCTCGAGCTGAATGAAAAGACTTATGGAGAAAACAGTCCGGGTGTGGCCACCGGCCTACGCATGATGGCTACTCCCTACTTTATTGAAAACGATTTTGCAAAAGCGGAGCCGCTTATGCTCCGCGCCGTCAAGATCGACCAGACTCTATACGGTCCCGAAGGGGCCGATGCCCTGCCGAACCTGACAGTGCTGTGCAGCATTTACGATAAATTGTCTAAACCAGAGAAATTCGCACCCTGCCAGGATCGTCTCCTTGTGATTCTGGAAAAACAATACGGCCCGGACAATCCCATTATTGTCCCTATCTTGACCACCCAGGCTAAAACCCTGCGCACTCTAGGCCGCAACGAAGAAGCCGCCAAGCTTGAGCAGCGTGTAAAAACCATCCAAGCCACTGCCATGAATCAAAACTGACAGATGCGGCTCACCTTGAATCAGGCGGGTGGCCGCCCCTCGATTCGCAAAGACGCCTCCGGGTGGTCCATCCTTGCGGGGTTTGCCAGGGTGGGGCCGTTTTTCGCGAGCCGCATTTCGTAAAGAATTTTCAAGGGTACGGCTTTTTCCGCTGTCTTTCCTCGATTCTTCTTTCTATCCATCCCCTTTATTTTCGGACCTTACCCTAAGCCACCACTGCCCAAACACCATACTCGATGCTGGTCTCCAATATGGTATAATAAGGGCGTTATGGGCGCCGCACGAAAGATTACCGTAGAGGTTCCGCTGGCTCTTTTGGAAAAAGCCCAGCAGGCTAGCGGTGCCGGTATCACCCAGACCGTCCGCACTGGGCTACAGCTCCTTGCGGCTTCCCGGACTCATGCTCGCTTGCGCAAACTCCGCGGAAAAGTTCGCTTCTCGCGCACGCTGGCAGAACTCAAGTCCGACCGATGATCGCTGCCGACACCAGTAGCTGGATTGCCTTTCTCGAAGGCAGCAGTGGCGACGACGTACAAATGCTCGACCGTGCCTTAGCCGATGGCCAGGTGGTAATGGTCCCCGTTGTCCTGACCGAGCTTTTAAGTGACGCCGCCCTTCCTTCGTATGTTGTCAAAACAATCTCTGACGTGCCTCTACTTGAGGTCGCCTCTGGCTATTGGCAGCGGGCAGGAGCGTTGCGCGCAAAGGTGCTCGCCAAGCGCCGCAAGGCACGTCTCGGCGATGCACTTATCGCGCAGAGCTGTATCGACCAAAACATTCCTCTGATCACTCGCGACCGGGATTTCCGTGCGTTCGCCGCAGCTGCAAACCTCAACCTTATCTTTGGCGCCAGCGCCCGCCGGCCCTGAACCCGCTGGTGACCCTCGGCCCTTACGGTCGTCCTTTAGGTGGCCTCCCATTTTCTATTTTCCGGTTTCCACTTTCTTCAAAAGCCTCGCACCGCGCGAAAATCCACCAGCCATCTCCCTAAGGGGTCCCATGTCCCTGGAAGATACCGAACATGCCGCCAAGCTCGAACAGCGCATAAAGACCATCCAGGCCACCACCACGAACCAAAACTAACGGCGCGCTCATCAAATAATACGGGCTGGAAGAATCCTGTCTCAAAGTTTGACAATTCTCTATAATCTAGGAGCGGTGCCTCCCAGTCCGCCTATAATCCAAGGAGGATCCATGCGATCCAGTGTTCTTCAGGTCCAACTCCGGGCAATCTTTGTGATCATCGTGGCGAGCCTCGCTATTGCGTCGTCGCACGCCCAGAATCCGACTCATGTCGTTACCGGCACCATCGAAAAAGTCGACGCCGGAGCAAAAACAGTTGCCGTCAAGACCGCCGACGGCACCGTTGAAACTGTCAAGTTCACCGACAAAACCACGGTCCACGGCCTCAAGGATGCCGCAAAGGGAGCCGACCTCGTTGGCAAAGAAGGCGGCCACGTCATCGTCCATACGACTGGCGAAGGCGCGGAAAAGACCGCCCATTCCGTCGAGTGGTTCGGCGACAAAACCGTCCATACCACGGAAGGCACGGTCGAAGATGTTGGCGAGGGTACGAAAACCGTCGCTGTAAAGACTGCTGATGGCACCAAGGAAGCCTTCGAAGTTTCTGGCCACGCCACGGTGGACACTGGCAAAACAGTTGGGCGCTATTCCGCCCTCGGCGCCAAGAAGGGAGAGCATGTCACCGTCTACTACACCGAGGAAGCCGGTAAGAAAATCGCCCACGTCTTCAAGCACTTGTGACGCTTCCCTCAACAGGGTTACGCCCTGCGCGGTGTTGCGAACAGGATTCGATCCGTTCGCAAAGAGCCTCCCCGCCCTCGGTTTTTTGAGGGTGGGGCCTTTGACTTTGGACTTTGCCCTTTCCTTGTTCGTCTTGCGTCCATAAAAGCCATTCAACCACCCTAATAGCCGTTCGACCCTCATTTTCGACTCTTCGCTGTAAAACACTTAACATATTAATTAAGGTGTGCTATTCTTCCGCGTGTTTATTAGCACTGAGCGCGGAACCATGCTCGCCCGCTACGCGGTCCTTCCATCTCCCGCATCAGCCTCAGGCCCTCAAGTATTACTCTTTTCTAAACTCAAAGCTCAGCTAAACCACGCAGAATCAACACTTCCACAAGTGTTCTTTCTAAAGAACTTAAAACCTATTGGAATCAACACTTTTGAAAAACCGGGGGAGGGGTCCTCGTTATGGTTAACCAATTGTTCTAAGAGAGTATCTGCCGGAGGATTCGCCGGAATCCCAACCTCCCATCTTCCGTACACACTTCCAAGTTCCGTATCCCGCAACTCCTTTGCTTGCCACTCTTACGAAAACACCGGGGGTGTGGGGGTATTCTTCCCATTTCGGAACTCTTCGCTCGCCACTCATCACTCGCCACTGTCATTCACTGTTCGTTGTATCATTCCACCCCGTGAATATCCTGCTGAACGAAACGGAGTGTCGCGTCCTCGGCTCCTTGATCGAAAAAGAAATCACCACCCCCGAATACTATCCCCTTTCCCTGAACGCCCTGGTCAACGCCTGCAACCAGAAATCGAACCGCGATCCCGTCATGAATCTCGACGAAGCCGCCGTCCGCCAGGCCCTTCATTCCCTGGACGGACAGTCCCTGGTCCGGTCCGTCAGCGCTTCGGACAGCCGCGTCACCAAGTACGAACACCGCCTCCAGGAAGCTTTCAACTTCTATCGCCACGAAATCGCCATCCTGTGCGTGTTGTTGCTGCGCGGTCCGCAGACACCCGGCGAACTTCGCACTCGCACCGAACGCATGCATTCCTTCGACGATTTGAGCGCCGTGCAATCCAGCCTCAACCATTTGATGAAGCGCGAGCCCCCGCTCGCCAAAGTTCTTCCCCGGCAACCCGGCACCAAGGAATCCCGTTACGCCCATCTCTTGTCCGGCGACGTGGAAGTCTTCGAGCCGAAGTCAGAAGTCGAAGCAAGTCCGGCCACCAGTTCCGCCGACGCCGGGCGCATCGCGCTCCTGGAGAAAGAGGTCGCCGCACTTCGCAGCGAAGTTACAAATTTTCAAAGAGAAATTGCCGATCTGCGCCAACAATTCGCGCAGTTCAAAAAGCAGTTTGAGTAGTCACGTTGGAGATGACAGCACTTGTTGGTTTTCCTGTTTATAATCTATCTGGACTTCACATGCTGCTGGTTCTGAATCGAGTTGTATTCTAGGAGGCGCACCCTTGCAGACGGTTTGGCAGGACTTGCGCCCCGCTCTGCGCATGCTGCGTAAATCTCCGGGCTTTACCATCGTGGCCGTCATCACGCTTGCTCTCGGCATTGGGGCGACCACCGCGATTTTCACGCTGGTACAGCAGGTGATGCTGCGGTCGCTGCCAGTCGCGCGGCCCGAACAGCTCTGGCGCATCGGCGATGCGGTGCTCTGCTGCCACTCGAATGGGTACGCCCAGGGAGACGGCAACTTCCTGCCGCAGAACGACTGGAGTTTCTTCTCATGGGAAGCGTACAAGCTCTTCCGCGCCAATACCCCGGCGTTCGAGGATCTCGCGGCGCTCCAGGTCGGTAATGTTGGCCTGGGCGTGCGGCGCGCCGGTTCGTCGGCCCCGGTCGAGACGCGCAACGGCGAGTACGTCTCCGGCAATTTCTTCAGGGCATTCGGCATTTCCGCCTGGCGTGGCCGTCTGTTCGTCGATGCTGACGACCAGGAAGGCACGCCGCCGGTCGCGGTGATGAGTTTCCACACCTGGCAAGAGAAATATGGATCCGATCCATCCGTCGTTGGAACAACGTACCAGATCAACGGCCATCCATTCACGATGATCGGTGTTGCCCCGCCGGGCTTCTTCGGAGCGAAGGTCGCCGACTCGGACATGCCCGATTTCTGGCTGCCGCTGACGACCGAGCCACTGATCGGCGGCGCAACGACGCGTCTCAAGAATCCTAGCCTCAGTTGGCTCGATCTGATCGGGAGGGTTCGCCCCGGTACGAATCCGAAGACACTGGAGGCGCACCTCCAGGTCGAACTGCACCAGTGGTTGGCGAGCCACGCGGCAGATATGTCTTCGCAGGAAAAGGAACTTTGGGAGAAGCAGACCCTGCATCTGACGCCGGGCGGCGCAGGTGTTTCTCTGATGCGCGAGAACTACAAGGACGGTTTGCGGCTGCTGCTAGTGGCCGCTGTCTGTGTCCTGCTGGTGGCCTGCGCCAACATCGCCAATCTGCTGCTGGCGCGCGGTCTGAAGGACCGGCCCCAGACGGCGATCCGTGCCGCTCTCGGAGCATCGCGCGCGTGCCTGGTGCGCAAAGCGCTAGCTGAGAGCCTCGCCCTGAGTGTGTTCGGCGCCGTCGCGGGCATCGCCGTCGCGTATGCGGGCGCCAAACTCATCCTCCACCTTGCTTTCACCACAGCGGACACCTGGATACCCGTGGACGCAGCGCCGTCGATGCCGGTGCTGCTCTTCGCGCTGGGAATTTCGGTGATCACCGGAGTCGTATTCGGCATTGCACCCGCATGGATGACTTTGCAGGCCGAGCCCATCGAGGCGCTGCGCGGAGCGAACCGCTCCGTGGGAGGCAATCGCCACTGGGCACAGAAGACGCTAGTGATTATACAGGCGGCTGTATCGCTCGTACTGCTCAGCGCGGCGGCGATGCTAGGGCAGAGCCTGCGCAATCTGGAGCACCAGAACTTCGGATTCGATACCAGCGGCCGGTATCTGGTCTCGATCAATCCGTTGCTTTCCAACTATAAGGAGGAGGAACTGCTCCCACTCTTCCGCGAAATCGAGGAGCGCATGCGCGCCATCCCTGGCGTGCGAATGGCCAGCCCCGTACTCTACGCACCGATGACCGGCTCCTATTGGGATCATGACATCCGCATTGCGGGTAAACCCGAGCCCGGCCCGAAGGACGCTGTCTCATCGGCATGGACACGCGTGACGCCGGGATTTTTTGAGACCCTCGGGGACAGGATCGTGATGGGGCGGGCGATCACCGACAACGACAACACTAATACGCGCCCCGTCGCGGTGATCAACGAGGCGTTTGCGAAAACATTTTTCGGCAAGGAAAACCCCATCGGACAGCACTTCGGCCCCGCTCCGCGGAAAAACGCGGGAATGTACGAGATCGTCGGCGTCGCCTCCGACATGCGCTACTTTCCGTCGAGCGCGTTGGAACCTGAGCAGCCCATTTATTTCCTCCCGGAGGCGCAAAGCACACACTTCGATGAAGCAGACTCGGAAAGCCGCGAAGTCTGGTCGCATTATCTGTACAACATCGTGATTTGGGCAGCAGGCAATCCGCCAGACATGCAACTGCAGGTGAAGAAGGCGCTTGCAGGCGTTGATCCGAACCTCGTGATGTACGATGTTCGGCCCTATTCTACGGTCATTCACGCTGATTTTGCCCAGCAGAACACGATCGCCAGCCTGACCTGGCTCTTTGGAGCCGTCGGGCTTGCGCTGGCCGCCGTGGGCCTCTATGGCGTGACGGCGTACGGTGTGGACCAGCGGACACGCGAGATTGGAGTACGGATGGCGCTTGGTGCACAACGCAGCTCTGTATGCCAACTCATTCTGAAAGAAGCTGGCTGGTTGACACTCATCGGGGTCGTTATCGGTCTTTCAGGCTCGATAGCTGCTGGAATCTTTATGCGCAGCCTTCTCTTTGGTGTTCGCTCCTGGGATGTTTCGATTCTGAGCATGGTTTCCGCGGTGCTCATAACCTCCGCTCTGGTTGCGAGCTATATCCCGGCGCGCCGCGCAACGCGCGTGGACCCCATAGTCGCGTTGAGATACGAATAGTTCAACCTCTGGTTCAGCATCGCACTCAGATGGCCTCTTCTCTTCCGATTAGATTTTCTATTTTCCAATTTCCACTTTCCCCACAAGCACCGCCGCGCGCTAGAATTCAGCAGCCATCGTTCTCAAGGAGGATTCCATGTCCCTGGAAACTACCGAACATGCGGCCATGCTGGCCGGCGGAGGCTACATCGTCCTCGCGCCGCAACTGGCCGAACTCGGCAACAAACTGCGCGAAGCCGCCGGCTACGGATCAGAAGTCGAAGCGAGCGCAACCACGCGCTCTGCCGACTCCGAGCGTATCGCGCTTCTGGAGAAAGAAGTCGCTGCGCTCCACAATGATGTTACAAATTTTCAAAGAGAAATTGCCGATCTGCGCCAACAATTCGCGCAGTTCAAAAAGCAATTTGAGTAGGAATGCCGGACGTGGGCTCTTGCGCCATAGGACGGCGTTACCAGATCACACGAGAAAGTGACAGCCGTCACAGCCAGTCCCTGTGTCCCGGCGTATTCGTTAGAGCTGGGAAGCGCACTAAGAGACATCTTGTTTGCAACTGACCCTGCGTTATTTGCCTTCCGTGAATCCAATGAAAGAAGAGCAGTAGGTCGCGGCGCCTGCACAAGAACTTTCATATTGACTGCTATCGATACCGTAGTAGACTCCAGTGCCACCCGCGCGCTTAACCACGTCCCAAGCTGATGAAGGGGGTTTCAATGCGTCGCCTTTTATCGATTGCATATTTGCTCCTCGCCGCTGCAGCTCTGATCTCGTGGAGCAGTCATAGCGCAATGTCCCGTAACAACAGGCCCGTACGGTCCGGGGCAGCAGCGCTCGCGTCCAGCCACACCACAAATTTGAAATTTCACCCGCATTGGATGACTGCGGACGAAGATAAGGAAGAGCAGAAGGCGCTCGGACTAACGCCCAGGAGGATCGAGCGGGATTACCTGCGCGCGACTCCTAGCCTCTCCAATTTGGAGGGCCCCCGTGCGCTGGAGTCCGAGAAAGTCGCCACACGCGCGTTTCCCGGTGAGGGGCTGCTGCTTGAAGGCGCGGCCATCGGACGACAGGAGACGGCGCGCATTGACGGTTTTAACGATGCCGACTCCGAAAAGGGGCATCGTTGGGCTTCGGTCGGCCCGTTCAGCGCAGTTTATCCCTCGGCCACCAGCAGGACCAACGCACCCTATGTGGCTTCCGGACGTATTTCGGCTCTCGCCATCGACCCACGCTGTGGTATTCGCCACGCGGAGGAATCTCGCGAGGACGAAGACCGCAGCTGCCGTCTTTACGTGGGAGCGGCTGGCGGCGGCATCTGGCGCACCGACCGGCCCTTCTCACGCGAACCAAGGTGGCGCTTCACGTCCAACACCTTTGCCACTAACGCCATCGGTACGATCGCCATCGACCCGCGAAATCCTGACGTGATTTACGCGGGCACCGGCGAGCCCAACGCATCGGCGGACTCGGCCGCCGGCCTTGGCCTCTACCGCAGCAGAAACGGCGGCGAAGACTGGGAGCACTTGTCGTCCACACTCACCTTCTCCGGCCCGGGCGGGCCGCTAACGGTTTCGGACGGCTTCAACAACCTCTCAATCTCCGACATCGCGTTCGACCCCACCACCCGGGGGACGCTTTACGTTGCCACCACCCTCGGTGTTCGGGGCATTAGCGCCACCGTTGGCGGCGTGATCGCGGCGAACCTCGCCGCTCCGGGCCTCTACAAAACCACCGACGGCGGGGAGACCTTCACCCAGATCTGGAACGGTGGCGGAAACTCTTGCGCCCCGTTCGGCGGCCCTTGCATCACCTCTTGGGGGGTCGACAGGATTCAGATGGATCCAGATGACCCCGCCATCATCTACGCGGCGGCCACTGACGTCGGCATCTGGCGCAGCTGGCAGGCTGACAATGGCGGCGCCTTCACGCAAATATTCTTCAGCCAAAATCAGGCCAACGTCGGTTCGGATCGTACAGACTTTGCCCTGACCAAACTGCCAAGCGGCAAGACGCGTATTTACGCGGCGACCGGCGCCACCGGGGCATTCGCGGGCTTCCCAGCTCCTGAGACGGCGCCCAGCCAAGTCTGGCGGATCGACGATGCAAAGCGTCCGGCGGCAACATTGATTGCCGAGGAGACCCTCGTCGTGCCAGGCGGACAACCACCGGCACCGGGCGGCTGGAAGAATTTGACCAGCTCCGTGGTTGGTGACCCCGGTTACGCCACCTACAATTTCTGCACCGGCCAGTGCTGGTATGACATTGGTGTCTACACGCCGGCTAATCGTCCCGACACGGTTATCGTCATTGGATCTTATTCTTACGGAGAGGCTTACAGTCTCTCCAATGCCCGCGCCGTTCTCCGCTCCACCACTGCTGGTGAGCCCGACCCCAACAACAACAACGTCACGTTCACTGACCTCACGTTCGACGCACAAACGCCCGATCCAACCAGTCCCGACTACTTGTCGCTAACCACCGCCATCCACCCCGACCAGCATGCTTTCGTGTTCGCACCGGCTAGGCCAGACATCTGGTTCGAAGGCTCCGATGGTGGCCTTGTCCGCTCCAGTGGCGAGTACGTTTCCATCTCGAATACTTGCGTCTCCCGCGTCGGAACCCCCGACCGGCTCCTCACTTGCCAGCGCCTCCTTTCGGCGGTGCCGACCCACAACTTCAGCCTGAACGCCGGTCTTGTGACTCTGCAGTTTCAGCACCTATCGATCAACCCGAGCAATCCCCTTGGTGAATTGCAGGGAGGGACGCAGGACAACGGCACGTTCCAATTCGAGGGCTCGCCCAAGGTCTGGTTCGAGAGCATAGGCGGCGATGGCGGCCTTTCCGGTTTTGACGCCAGCAACCCCACGAACCGTTTCCACAC
>Ga0137403_10001912_pt1 | contig 25947 bp, 21 predicted proteins | sample CZOMad2_1_16fung_FD_122057 | JGI IMG/M metagenome (GOLD analysis project Ga0137403, IMG submission 122057) | Vadose zone soil fungal communities from Angelo Coast Range Reserve, California, USA - CZOMad2_1_16fungal (Hybrid Assembly) | ecosystem: Environmental > Terrestrial > Soil > Vadose zone... | reverse complement strand
GCCGCTCTACGACACCTTCCGGCCCGAGTCGCTGCGCGCGGGGCTCTACCACGCCGACGGGCAGCAGCTGGACGAAGTGTACGAGTACGGCTCGTTTCGCCAGAGCAAGATGTACCAGCGCGGCGTCCGCTGCAGCGACTGCCACAACCCGCACAGTGGCAAGATCAAGGCGGAGGGCAATGCGGTGTGCGCCCAATGTCACCGACCCGAAGCCAACTCCCGCTTCCCCACGCTCGCCCACAAGGTCTACGACGCCCCCGTTCATCACTTCCACAAAGCGGGATCGCCCGGCGCCCAGTGCGTCAGCTGCCACATGCCCACCAGGGACTACATGATCGTGGACGCGCGGCGGGATCACACCCTGCGGCCACCCCGGCCCGATCTCTCGGTCAAGCTCGGGACGCCGAATGCGTGCACCGGCTGCCACCGTGATCGCACGGCCGAATGGGCGTCCGCGACCATTGTGAAGTGGTACGGCCCTGAGCGGCCGAAGGGACTGGAGTGGCCGCTGGCGATCGCGGCGGGTCGCGCGGGAGCCCGTGATGGCGCGCCGGCCATCATCGCCGTGGCCGGCGATCGCGACCTTCCCGCCATCGTCCGCGCCACCGCCCTCGGCCTGCTCCGAGGCTATGGCTCCCAGGGCACCGACGTCCTCATCGCTTCCTTGACCGATGCGGACCCCGCCGTGCGGGTGGCCGCGGTGGCCGCGCTCGAGGGCGCGCCTCCGCCCGAGCGTGTCAGCGCGGTGGCCCCGCTGCTCACGGACAAGGTACGCGCGGTGCGCATCGAGGCGGCGCGCGTCCTCGCCTCCGTGCCCGCGGACCGTCTCGACGGCCGGCAGCGCCCGGCCTTCGACGCGGCCGTCGCCGAGTTCGTCGAGGCGCAGAACGCAATGGCCGACATGCCCGCCAGCCATCTCAACCTGGCCGTCCTCTACGCGAGCCAGGGCAAGCGCGATCTCGCGGAGGCCGAATACCTGACGTCACTCCGCATGGATCCCTACTTCGGCCCCGCGCGGGCCAACCTCGTCGCGCTCTACAACGCGGTCGGGCGCAACGTGGAGGCGGAGCGGGTGCTGCGCGACGGGCTCAAACGCACCCCCAACGAGGGCGAGCTCTACTATTCGCTCGGGCTCCTCCTCGCGGAGGACAAGCGGCTCGCCGAGGCCGCCGACGCGCTCGCCACCGCCTCGCGGCTCATGCCCCGGCGCGCCCGCGTGCGGTACAATCTGGGCCTCGCGCTCGACCGGCTCAGCCGCGACCGTGAGGCCGAGGCCTCGCTCCTCCAGGCGCTCCAGCTCGATCCACAGGATGGCGATATCGTCTATGCGCTGACCGCCTTCTACGTGCAGCGGCGTCAGTGGAAGCGCGCGCTACCCTTTGCCGAGCAGCTCGTGACGATCTCTCCCGCCGACCCCCGGGCCCGCGAGCTCCTGGAGGGGATCAAGCGGCAGTTGGCGTCTTCGGGGTAGTGGTGATCACGAACAACGGAGGAGAATGTTTCATGAGCGACCGGGTCAGACGCCGGAGCAGGCGAGGGTGGCTCCGCCTCGTGGCCGCGGTGATCCTTCTCGGAACGGGGCAGGCGCACGCACAGAGCGACCCGTTGCCGTCGTGGAACGCCGGGCCGGCCCGGCAAGCCATCGTCGAGTTCGTGCGCGCCACGACCACCGAGGGAAGCCCGCAATTCGTGCCCGCCGAGGAGCGGATCGCCGGCTTCGACCAGGACGGCACGACGTGGGTCGAGCAGCCGATGTATACGCAGGTCGTCTACTGCCTGGAGCGGGTGCCGGCGGTGGTGGCCCAGAAGCCGGAGCTCAGGAAGGTCGAACCCTTCAAGACCGTGCTGTCGGGGGACCGGGCCGCCCTCGCGCGACTCCCCGTGCGAGATCTCCTGAAGATCCTCACCGTGACGCAGTCCGGTATGACGGTGGACGTGTTCAAGGCCGAGGTGAAGAGCTGGCTCGCCACGGCCAAGCACCCGCGCTGGAACCGTCCGTACACCGAGCTGGTCTATCAGCCGATGGTCGAGGTGATGCAGTTCCTGCGCGCGCACGGCTACCGAACCTATATCGTGACGGGCGGCGGCCAGGACTTCGTGCGCGTGTCCTCCCAGGCGCTCTACGGCATCCCGCTGGAGCAGGTAGTGGGCACGCCGGGAAGCACCAAGTACGGCTATGACAAGTCCGGCCGGCCGATTCTCACCAACGAGCCCCGCTTCCTCCTCGTGGACGACAAGGCGGGGAAGCCGGAAGGCATTCACCTCGTGATCGGTCGCCGGCCCTACGCGGTTTTCGGCAACTCCACGGGCGATCGACAGATGCTCGAGTACACGGGAGCGGGCGCGGGCGCCCGGCTCATGATGCTCGTGCATCACGACGACGCCGTGCGCGAGTACGCGTATGGGCCGAACTCCAGAGTCGGTACCTTCTCGGACGCGCTCATGGCCGAGGCGAAGGCGCGGGGCTGGGTGGTCATCAGCATGAAGAATGACTGGAGGCGGATTTTTGCTTTCGAATAGGAGGCGGTGGTCGCTGGTGGCGGTGGCGTTCGGGCTGGTGGCCGCGGCGTCGGTCGCCCACGGCGCGGATCAAGGCTTCGAGAAGATCGAAGGTCGCTGGCGCCGGCCCGACGGCGGCTACGTCCTCGACCTCCGCAAGGTTCGCCCCGACGGCGCCATCGACGCCGCCTATCTCAATCCCCGGCCGATCAATGTCGGTAAAGCGCAGGCGAGCCGGGACGGAGCGACCGTGCGGGTGTTCGTCGAGCTCCGCGCACCGAATTACCCGGGGAGCACGTATACGTTGACGTATGATCCCAAGCGTGACGAGCTCTACGGCGTGTACTACCAGGCCGTAGAGGGACGAAGCTTCGATGTCGTATTCGTGAGGATGAAGTAGTCCTTCGACAGGGAGAGCGCTCAGATGAAGATGGCCATGGCGGCGTTCGCCGCGATGACGGTGATTCTTTCGGGAGAAATGGACGCCCGTGCCCAGGCCCCCGCCGGCTACGAGGCGGAGCCGGTGCTCAACGCGAAGGACCTCGCGGTCCCCGAGCTCCTCCGCGGCCCGCACTTCACGGTGGATCCCAAGGTTCCCGTGAAGGGCTTTCTCGCGCGATTCACGATTCGCTCGCCCTACGGCACTTTCGAGGCCCATGGGCTTCATATGCTGGCGATTCGGGTGACCGAGGTCGAGGCCATCGGCAAGCTCGACGACCTCAGCAAGACCAAGGAATTCGCGGAGGCGGCGGGCCGGGCTATCGCGCGGCCTGTCACGTCGACCGTGAACATGCTCGTCCACCCCGTGGATACCATCACCGGCTTCCCCGATGGCGTGGGCCGTCTCTTCGACCGCATCAAGCTCGGCACCGAGAAGGTCTATCAGGCGGCCACCACGCCCGACCAGAGCGGAGGCGAGCGGGCGGCGGAGGCCTCGAAGCGGGTGGGCATGGTCACCCTGACCGCGCTCGGCTGGGAGAAGGAGCGCCGGGATCTCGCCAAGAGCCTCGGCGTCGATCCGTATACGACCAATCCTGTGCTGTCAGAGAAGCTCACGAGCGCGGCCTGGGTCGCCTTCTCCGGGCGCTTCCTCATCCAGACCGCGACCTCGATTCTCGTTCCCTACTCGATGGCCATGAGCGCGATGACCATCACCAACAGCACCATCTATGACACGCCCCCGGGAGACCTCATCAACAACGCCACGGTCATCTTCGGAGAGACGGGAGCGAGCGAAGCCCAGGTCCAGGCCCTCGTGCAGAACCAGCAGTACTCGCTGAGCGTTCTCACCGCGCTGGCCATGGGGATACAGCGGCTGCGCGGCGTGCCGGGGCGCGACGCGTTGGTGATCTTCGCGGCGGCGGCGAGGACCCAGGACGAGACCCGCTTCGTGGCGGGGGCGGTGAATCAGCTGGCGCGCTACACCGAGGCGGTGGAGCCCATCACGCAGGTGTCGGCGCCCGGCCCCATCCTCGGCTACACGCAGTCGGGCGCCCTGGTGGTGCCCATGCCCGTGGACTACATCGCCTGGACGGAGCGCGTGGCCCGTTTCCCCCAGCGCAACGACATCAAGGCAGCCCCCCAGCACGTGGGCTTCATCTCGGGCCGGCTGTCGCCCCTCGCCCTGAAGAACCTTTCGGCGCTGCACTGGAAGACGTTCGAGTCCTTCTCCATCGCCGCCGAGCGATGAACCGCCGGGAGCTCCTCCGGGGCGTCGCGGGGGGCCTCGCGGGCATCCTCGTCTCGCGACAGGCGCCTGCCCTAGCGCAGGCCACCCGCCTCCATCTCCTCTTCCGCGTGGACTTCATTCCCCAAGGCGAGGCCGAGCTCAAGCGCCAGCTCGCCGATTACGGGAAGCAGATGAAGATGGAGGTGACGCTCGAGACCATCAACGAGAACGACCTGCAGACGCGCATCACCGCGGCCATCCAGTCGGGGGCGGGCGCCGACATCGTCCAGATGCTCCACAACTGGCCGCATCTCTACGGTCCCGCCCTCGCCGACATGACCGACCTCGCCGACTGGAAAGAGCGCGACCAGGGCAAGTTCTACGCGCAGTCGGAGGCGGCGGCGCGCGACGGCGGCCGCTGGCTGGGGCTGCCCCACTGCATCACGCCCGCCCTCGTCAACTACCGCAAGTCGTGGTTCGCGGAGGTCGGGGCGGGCGAGCCGCCCAAGACTCTCGACGAGTACCGCAAGATCGGCACTCTCCTCAAGAAGAAGGGCCGGCCCTTCGGCCAGACCCTCGGCCACACCGTCAACGACGCGCCGACGTGGTCCTATCCGCTGACCTGGAGCTTCGGCGGCGCGGAAACGGACAAGACGGGGACGAAGGTGACGCTCAATTCGAAGAACACCGTGGAGGCGGTCAAGTGGATGACCGCCTTCTGGAAGGAAGCATGCGACGAGGGCGGCCTCGCGTGGGACGACACCACGAACAACCGCGCCTTTCACTCGGGGGAGATCGCGGCCACCCTGAACGGCGGCAGCATCTACATTCTGGCCAAGCGTCGCCTCGACATCAAAGACGAGAAAGGGCAGCCGCTCTGGCCCGACATCGGCCACTTCCGCTACCCCGACGGACCGCACGGGCCCACCCCGACCTACCACGTGACATATTCCACCACGATCATGAAGCAGTCGAAGAACGTGGCGGCGGCCAAGGAGCTCGTCAAGTGGCTCCACGCGAAGGAGCAGTACGCGCGCTGGTTCGAGCTCGAAGGCGGCTATGCCATCGGGGCCAACGCGTCCTGGGAAGGGAGCAAGATGTGGACGGAGGTGGACGAGGCGATGCGCCCCTTCAAGACGGCCGCCCGCGGCGCCCGCGCCCTCGGCTACGCGGGGCCGCCCAGCGCCAAGGCCACCCTGGTCTACACCAAGTACGTGATCACCGACATGTACGCCAAGGCGGTGCAGGGGATGCCCCCCGAGGATGCCGTCCGCTGGGCGGAGGGCGAGCTCAAGCGCGTCTACGAAGGCTGAAGTGACGACGCACGGACGTCACCGCGTGTAGTATTCTCTGGGCGCCGTAACGGCCGCTCGAGGTGAAGGCCGCTCGTCCCGGTTTCCACGAATCGTTCAGGAGGGATCCGCATGCGCTCCGTCATCGGTTTCGTCGCGGGAGTCTTCGCCTTCGCCGTCGCTATGGCCGTCCCGGCCCAGGATCTGCCCAAGGTCACCGTGGCCATGAGTGGGTGGACGGGCTTCGCCCCGCTGTCCCTCGCGGAGAAGGCGGGGATCTTCAAAAAGAACGGGGTCGACGTGACCGTCAAGTTCATTCCCCAGAAGGACCGGCACCTCGCCATCGCCTCGGGCGACGTGCAGTGCGCGGCCACCACCGTGGAGACCTGGATCGTCTGGAACGCCGCCGGCGTGGCCACCAAACAGGTTCTGCAGCTCGACAAGTCGTATGGCGCGGACGGCATGGTGGTGCGCAACAACATCGCCAAGATCGCCGACCTCAAGGGAAAGACGGTGGCGGCCTCCGCGCCGGGCACCGCGCCCTACTTCACCCTCGCGTGGATGCTCAAGAAGAACGGGCTCTCCGTCAAGGACGTGAAGGTGGCGACTCTCGAGCCCGCCGCGGCCGCCCAAGCCTTCATCGCGGGCCAGAACGACGCGGCCATGACCTATGAGCCCTACCTCTCGACGGTGCGCGAGAAGCCCGAGGCGGGCAAGATCATCGCCACCACCCTCGACTATCCCATGGTGATGGACACCTTCGGCTGCACGCCGAAGTTCATCGCGGAGAATCCGAAGCTGGTCCAGGCCATGGTGGACAGCTACTTCGAGGCGGTGGAAATGATCGCGAAGGAGCCGAAGAAGAGCTTCGAGATCATGGGGGCGGTGGTGAAGCAGACGGGGGAGCAGTTCGAGAAGTCGCAGTCCTATCTCCGCTGGCAGAACCGGGAGGCGAACCGCAAGTTCTTCGCGGGTGACATGCAGACCTTCAGCAAGGAAGCGTCCGACCTGCTCCTGGAGCTCGGCGTCATCAAGAGCGTGCCCGACGTCGCCTCCACCATCGACACGCGCTTCATCAAGTGAGGGCCACGTGAGCGGCGGACGGGCCCCGCGCTGAAGCCGCTCGTCCCCGTCACGCGCGCGGCCCGGATCGCGCTCGGGGTGGCTTTCTTCGTGTTGTTCTTCGTCGGGTGGGGGGCGGCCACCCTGGGCGGCTTCGTCAACCGGACCTTTCTCGCCGACCCCATATCGATGGTCGGGTCCGGCTGGACCCTGCTCGTCGTGCACGGCTTCTACGCGGACATCGGCGTCACCATCTGGCGCGTGTTCGGCGGCTTCGCCCTCGCCGCGGTGATCGGCGTGCCCCTGGGCATGCTCATGGGCGCCTACAAACCGGTGGAGGCGTTCTTCGAGCCCTTCATCTCCTTCGCCCGCTACCTGCCCGCTTCCGCTTTCATTCCTCTCCTCATCCTGTGGGCGGGGATCGGTGAGGCGCAGAAGGTGATGGTCATCTTCATCGGCTGCTTCTTCCAGATCGTGCTCATGGTGGCGGTCACCGTGGGCTCGACGCGACGCGATCTCGTGGAAGCCGCCTACACTCTGGGGGCGCGCGCGGGGGGCATCGTGCGCCGCGTCCTCCTCCCCTCGAGCGCCCCCGACATCGCCGAAGCGCTGCGTCTCGTTCTCGGCTGGGCGTGGACGTACGTCATCGTGGCCGAGCTCATCGGGGCCTCGAGCGGGATCGGGCACATGATCACGGACAGCCAGGCCCTGCTCGACACGGGCCAGATCATCTTCGGCATCGTGGTGATCGGCGTCATCGGGCTCGCCTCCGACTACGTCTTCAAGACCCTGAACCATCGGCTGTTTCCCTGGAGCCTGGCCTGAGCCCTCGCCCGTGCCCACGCTCTCCATCGAGGAGCTGAGCCGGACTTTTCCGGGCGTACGCGGCGGGCCTCCCACCCGCGCCATCGAGCCGACCTCCCTTCGCGTGGCCGACCGCGACTTCCTGTGTCTCCTCGGGCCGTCCGGCTGCGGCAAGTCCACCCTCCTGCGAATGGTGGCGGGGCTCGATCGTCCCACCACGGGCCGGGTCCTCCTCGACGGCGAGCCGGTGGCCGGCCCCGGGGCCGATCGCGGCATGGTGTTCCAGTCCTACACGCTCTTCCCGTGGCTCACCGTCGAGGAGAATATCGGCTTCGGTCTGCGGGAGCAGGGGATGCCCCCGGCGGAGCGCCGGCGCATCGCCGCGCACTTCGTCGAGCGCGTGGGCCTGCGCGGCTTCGAGCGACACTACCCGCGCATGCTGTCCGGGGGCATGCAGCAGCGCACCGCCCTCGCCCGGGCCCTCGCCAACGATCCCAAGGTCCTCCTCCTCGACGAGCCCTTCGGCGCTCTCGACAATCAAACCCGCGCCCTCATGCAGGAGCTGCTCCTCGGGATCTGGGAAGCGGACCGCAAGACGGTGCTCTTCGTCACCCATGACATCGACGAGGCTATCTTCATGGCGAATCGCGTGGCCGTGATGACGGCGCGACCGGGCCGGATCAAGAGCGATATCGCCATCGACCTGCCTCACCCGCGCCCCTACACCATCAAGACCTCGCCCGAGTTCTCCGCCTACAAGGCGCGCCTCACCGAGGAGATTCGCGTCGAGTCGATCCGCGCGGCGGAGATGGGAGGCTAGCCCTCAGAAGCGCAGGCGCGGCTCGCTTCCCGACCGATTGTTGCGGTCGCTGGGTCCGCCCGTGCTGATGATGACATGGCTCTGCTCGGTGAGCGGTCCCGCGAGCACCTCGGAGCGGGTGCCGTCGCTGATGCCGAGCTGCACGCCCACGGAGCGCGGCTTGCCGTCGTCACCGACTATCCACACGCGGCCCGGCTGGCCTCCCCCACGCCGGGGGGCGCCGTCGGCGGTGGGCCGAGTTCCTCCTCCGGGCCGGTTCTCCGACGGCGCCCGGCGATCGCCTCCCGGCCGGTTCTCTGCCGTGGCGGCGGGGCTGCGCGGCGCCTCGGACGGATTCCGCGGGGTGTCGGCTTCCACCCCGGGCGGGCGGAAGCGAAGGGCGGCATTGGGCACCTGGAGGACACCATCCCGCTGATCGGTGACGACCTTGATATTGGCGGTCATGCCGGGAAGGAGCTTGAGGTCGGGATTGGCCGCGGAGACGACCACGTCGTAGGTGACCACGTTCTGGAGGATCTGGGCGGCCTTCCGCACCTGGGTGATGGCGCCGCTGAAGGTCCGTCCGGGGAAGGCGTCCACGGTGAACGTCGTCTGCTGGCCGACCTGGACGCGTCCCACGTCGGCCTCGTCCACGTTGGTGTCCACCTGCATTTTGCTCAGGTCCTGGGCGATCACGAAGAGGGTGGGCGCCTGCAGGCTCGCCGCCACCGTCTGCCCCACGTCCACGTTGCGCGCGACCACCACGCCGTCCACGGGCGCGCGGATGACCGTATACCCGAGACTGAGCTTTGACTGGGTGAGATTGGCCTCGTTCTGCGCGACCTGGGCCTCGAGGTTCTTGAGCAGCGTGTCGGCGACCTTGAGGCCGAGACGGCAGAGGCGAGCGGCCCGCGCGTCACCGGCGCCGTGCGATAGACTTGCCGGCTCGCGAGGGCGCGCGCGTAGAGATAGCCGCCCCCGCCCACCGTGACGAGACACAGAATGCTCACGATCACGAACAGCCTGCGCTTGATGCTCGTGGGCATGCTCACCTCCCGTGCGGCCCGGCAGGTCGCGGAGCGCCCGCCGGCCGCCGTGCCGTCACCGAGAGCATCGTCGAGCCGTGTGAACGGCGTGTGTGCGAGGTGTAAAGGACTGTGAACCCACGAAGTGTTAGGATGCGGGCTCGGGCGCCACCGCCCCGACTACTCACCACCGCGAGGAGGATCCATCCATGCTCGATCTCGGTCTGAACGGTAAAGTCGCCATCATCACCGGCGGGAGCGAAGGGCTCGGTCGCGCGGCCGCGGAGAAGCTCGCCGCGGAAGGGGCGCGCGTGGCCATTTGCGCCCGACGCAAGGACAAGCTGGATCAGGCGGCGGACGAGATCCGCAAGGCCAGCGGCGGCCAGGTGCTCGCCTACGCCGCCGACGTCAGCCGGGCCGCCGACTGCGAGGGGCTGGTCAATGCGGTGGTCGCGCAGTGGGGAGGCGTCGACATCCTTCTCAACAATGCCGGGACGTCGGCCGCGGGAGCTTTCGAGAAGGTGGACGACGAGGCCTGGCAGTCCGACTGGGACCTCAAGGTGATGGGCGCAGTGCGGATGTCTCGCCTCGTGATCCCCCACATGAAGAAGCGCGGGGGCGGGCGCATCGTCAACATCACCACCGTGGGCGGCAAGACGCCGCCGGCGCGATCGCTCCCCACCACGGTGACGCGCGCGGCCGGACTCAATCTCACGAAATCGCTGGCCAACGAGTACGCGGCCGACAATGTCCGGGTCAATACGATCTGCATCGGGCTGGTGCGGAGCGCCCAGATTGCCCGCCGGGCCAAGGGCGACCTCGAAGCCCACTACGCGGAGCTGGCCAAGCAGCGCGTGCCTCTCGGCCGCGTGGCCCATGCCTCCGAGTTCGCCGATCTCTTCGCCTTCCTCGTCTCGGAGCGGGCGACGTACATCACGGGCACCGCCATCAACTTCGACGGCGGCAGCGGCATGACCGTCTGACCTCTCCATCCCTCTCCCCCAAAGGGGGAGAGGGCAGGGTGAGGGGGCATCTAACCCACAGCAATAGGCCGGCCGTCGACAGCCGTGGGACCGGCGCCGGCCACAGTCGTCCGGTGCATGATCCGGCGATAGCGCCGCTCGTCCCATGGACGTCCGCGGTGAAGTGCGCAGCGGTTGTCCCACATCACCAGGTCGTGCTGGCGCCAGACGTGGCGATAGACGAACTGCGGTTGGGTGGCGAAGTCCAGGAGCTCCCGCAGGAGCGCGCGCCCTTCCTCGACGGGACGGCCGATGATGTGTGAGGCGTGCGAGCCCAGATAGAGCGCTTTCCGCCCCGTCGCGGGATGCGTGCGCACCACCGCCTGGGGAACGGGGGGCACGGCCGCCCGCTCCGCGTCGGTGAACTGGTCGTAGCCGATGAGCCCTCGCGAGTACACGAAGCTGTGCTCGGCCACCAGCGACTCGAGCCCGCGCTTGCGGTCGGCGGGCAGGGCATCCCAGGCCCCACGCAGATCGGCGTACTCGGTCTCGCCGCCTTCGGGAGGCACTTCGCGGCCGGACAGGAGCGAGGCCATGGCGGGCACCCGCTTGAAGGAGCTGTCGCTGTGCCAGAGGCGATTGCCGGCATTGTAGATGGCGCGCTCGTCGTCGGGGTCGAAGACGCGGTCCTTCTCGTCCACGTTCGAGATGTCCGAGATGCGCGGGTTGTCGATGCGGCGCTGGCGGTCCTTGCGGAGACTGACCTCGAGGGGGCCGAAGCGCTCACTGAAGGCGATCTGCTGATCGTCGGTGAGCGTCTGCTCGGGAAAGACCACCACCGCGTAGCGGTTGAAGGCATCATGCACCTGGCCGAAGTCGCCGGAGTCGAGCGGCTTGGACAGGTCGAGCCCGGTGAGCCTGGCGACGAAGTCGCCCCGAACGGGCGTGACGAGGATTCCCATATCAGGCCTCCTGTGCCGTGAAGACGGTGCCAAGGACCGGATGCGCGCTCCGCGGCAAGTCAAGCGGTCGCGGGCTCAGCAGCTCGATGGCGATCGGGCCCTCGTTCTGGACGGGGTCGATCTCCACGGCAAGCCTCATGAAGGAGCCGGGCCAGCGGAAGAGCAGATCGCCTCGCGGCCCCTCTGCCATCTCTCCCTGCAGCACGGTGCCCCACTGGGTGACCGCGCGCTCGCGTGACTGGCAGCGCATGCGCAGACCCAGCAGAGTGAGAGGCGGCGGGGGCGACGCGACGGCGGGTGGAGGCGTCAACGGGTGCGTCGTCGGATCGGACGGTCCTGGCTGGGCGAACTGCACGACGATGCCGAGCGCCTGCTTGGGATGGAGGAACGCCTCCCGCCACTCCGGATCGGAGTCGTCACGCCCCACGATGCCGTAACCCGCCTCCTCGGCGCGGGCGCAGACGTCGTCCAGGCTCGGCACCTTGAAGGTGACGTGGTGAATGCCGGGGCCCCGCTCGGCGAGAAAGCGGTGGGCGAAGCCATCGGGGCCGAGAGGCTCGATGAGCTCGATGGACCCGCCCCCCTCGAATCGATAGGTGCCCCAGGTGAAGACACCCGAGGGCTGGCCGGCGTCGGGGATGCCGCCGAGCTCGCCGGCGAGAAAGGGCGCGGTATCGGCGGTGCGCGACACGCCGATGGCGATGTGATCGAAGAGGATGCGTCGCGGCAAAGATCAGCCCCCGAACACCACCCGCGCCGCGGCGAGCGCCCGCTCGACGCCCGCCGTGCTGACGTCGAGGTGGGTGACGGCGCGGATGGTTCGCGGGCCGAGGGCGCCCATGCGCACGCCGTGGGCGAGCAGGCGCTCGATGGCGGCCGCCGCATCGAGAGAGCCGGTGAGATCGAAGAAGACGAGGTTCGTCTCGACGCCTGCGGGGTCGAGCTTGATGCCGGGCAGGGCGGCCAGCCCTTCGGCGAGGCGCCGGGCGTGGGCATGGTCTTCGGCCAGTCGATCGACGTGATGCCGCAGCGCATACACGCCGCCCGCGGCGATGATGCCCGCCTGGCGCATGGCGCCGCCCATCTGCTGCTTGCAACGCCACGCCTCGGCGATGAAGGCTCGTGAGCCGGCGATGGCCGCGCCCACGGGAGCGCCCAGCCCCTTGGTGAAGTCGAGCCACGCCGTGTCGAAGGGTTGGGCCCAGTCGCGCGCGGATATGCCGGAGGCGACCACCGCGTTCATGAGCCGCGCGCCGTCCATGTGAGTCGAAAGCCCGCGTCCCCGCGCCACCCCGGTCACGGCGCGGACCGTCTCGAGCGGCCAGATCGAGCCGCCGCCGAGATTCGACGTCTGCTCGATCCACACGAGACGGCTTCGCGGCATGTGACGATTGTCTGGACGGATGGCGGCCTCGAGGGTGGCCACGTCGTAGTGCCCACGGGGGCCCTCGAGGGACTGAACGTTCACGCCGGCGAGGGCGGCGGGGCCGCCCGTTTCGAAATGGATGGGGTGCGCTGTCTTGTGCGCGAGCATCTCCTCGCCTGGCCGGCAATGCACGCGCAGGGCGATCTCGTTGCACATCGTGCCCGAAGGCAGGAAGAGGGCCGCTTCTTTGCCGAGAAGGTCCGCCACCATCTCCTGGAGGAGATTGACCGTGGGGTCCTCGTGCTTCTGCTCGTCCCCCACCTCCGCCTCGCACATGAAGCGGCGCATCTCGGAGGTGGGCCTGGTCACCGTGTCGCTGTAGAGATCGACCTCGATCGCCATGGTCATCTCCTACTGCATGGGTGAGAAGGCGGAGGGCATGACGATCTTCGTGGTCTGGGTGATCAGCGTATCGGGGCCGCCCCCCGGCGGCCAGAGACCTTCGGCCACCGCCTTCTTCCGCGTGGCCACCCGGGCGTCGAGGCTCGGATACGGCCAGATGTGCACGAATCTGTTCGCGGTGCCGAACTCCACGTGGCCGACGAGGGCGATGGGCGAGAGGGCGAGGCGGCCGGGCAGCTTGGGCTCCCAGCGCTCGAGGAGACCGGGCAGCGTCCCCGCCTTGATCTCGTACTGGCGGAACTCGTAGTAGGGGCCGTACTTGCCCGGCTTGGGCAGAGGCGCGAAGGGGAAGGGCACGACGATCTCGGCGCTCATGCGCGTGATGAACTCCTGGATCTTGGGCGGCCAATTGGCATCCTTGGCGGCCGCGCCGCGGATTCGCGTGCGCTCCTCGAGGCTCTCGTACCCCCAGATGTGGATGATCTCGTTGAGCGGACCGATCTCCGTATAGAAGAAGGCGGTGAGCTCGGAGTACTTCTTCCGGTGCTCGTACGCTTCGCCGTAGCGCTTCATGACTTCGGCCAGGCTGCCGACTTTGAGTCCGTAGGTGCGGATCTCGTAGATCACGGGCGAATCCTCCTCTAGGGTGTGAGTCCGATTTCTCGGAAATAGCGCCGGGCCCCCGGATGAATCAGCTCGGGGCGCGGCGCGGCGGCCACGGTATTCGCCGCGGTGGTTTCGTGTCCCTGGGGTAGCCGGGCGGCGAGCCTGGACTCGCCGCCATGCAGAGCCTTGGCGAGTCGGTAGACCGTCTCGTCGGGCAGGTCGGGTTTCGCGAGGACGAAGCTCCACGAGCCAACGGAGACGATGGCCTCGGCCTGGCCGGGATAGGCTCCCGCCGGTATGGACATCGTCTTGAGGAACGGGTGCCGGGCCTGGATGCGTGCCCGCTCCCCCGCGTCCGGCGCGATGAACCGCGCCCCCTGCGGGCCGCGCGCGACGGCGGCGAAGCCCGGCCAGCCCGTGCCCCCGCCCCACAGCGCGGCCGCGCGGCCGTCCTGGACCATGGCCGGGCCGTCGCCCGCGCGATCGAGATAGGTCGACTGGAAGTCGCGCTCCATGTCGAGGCCGAGCCCCTCGAGGACATAGCGCGCGAGGACGACGAGGCCGGAGCCGCGTGCCCCCCACACCACCGGCCTGCCCTTGAGATCAGCAATCGTGCGGTACGACTGGTCGCCGCGCACGACGAACATGCCGGGAGTGGTGTACATGGCGGCGAAGATCAGGAGCTTGCTCGGGGGACGGCCGATGCCTGCGAGGGCCTCGTGGGCGACTTCACCCTGCACGAGGGCGAGGTCGAGCTGTCCCGCCTCGAGCATGGGAACGTTCTCCGTCGAGCCCTTGGTATTCCGCGTCCGGACCTCGATCGAGGGATCCACCTCGTTGATGGTCTGGGCGACGGCGTCGCCATAGACGGGAAAGCCTCCGCCTGGAGTGGCCGTGCCCAGAGTGACCATGATACCCTCCGCTGTCGCTCCTGCGCTGCTGGCGAGGAGCAGGACGATGGCAAGCGCCGCCGGGCGCATCAGCGCACGGTCCCGCGACCGAGATCGATCAGGCGCTCCGCCGCGGCCTCCAGAGTGCGCCACGCGGGCTCGGGATCGCGCGTGGCTTCGACATCGCCCGTGAAGGTGTCGAGGACGACGTAGGTCGCGCCCAGCGTCTCGAGCGCCCGCAGGTCGCCGCGCACCTGCTCGAGACTGCCCTGTCCCGCCACGCGCTTGTCCTCCGGCGCCGGGCGGTCCGTCAGATTGAGGATGATGCGCGGGCAGAGCGCGGGTACGGGCCGGCCTTCGCTCTTCGCGATCTCGCGGAGCCTGGGCAGGCCGCTGTCCCTCAGCCAGTCCACCCGGCTCCGGATCGGATGCCACGCCTTCCCGTAGAGCACGGCTCGTCTGAGCGCAGCGTCGCTCGAGCCGCCGACCCAGATGGGCGGGCCCGCCTCGCGCACGGGTCTCGGCGCGGTGTGGATGTCGTGGAAGCTGACGAAGCGGCCCTCGTAGGACGCGATGTCCTGGGTCCAGCAGGCCTTGATCGCCTGGAGATAATCATTGGTCATGGCGCCGCGCTTCTCGAAGGGCACGCCGATCGCCTCGAACTCCTGCTTCGCCCAGCCCACCCCGACCCCGAGAATGAAACGTCCGCCGCAGAGCTGGTCCACCGCGGCCGTGGCGCGCGACGTCTCGAGCGGATGACGATAGGGGACGATGATGACGGTGGTGCCCAGCTCGACCCTGCTCGTGACGCCCGCGAGCCACCCGAGCATGGAGAAGGGCTCGTAGAAGGGCGCGGGGTAGCGGGCGGCCACGTCGGGCGTGATGGCGATGTGATCGGAGGTCATCAGGAGGTGGTAGCCGAGATCTTCCACCACGCGCGCCCAGCGGGCGAGGGCCGCCGGCTCGGCCCCGGGGCCGAAGTTGATGAGGTTGACGCCGATCTTCATGCCAGGGCCTGTGCGAGACCGGGGATCACGTTGAGCCCGGGCAAGCTCCGGAGCGCGTCGGGGGCGACCTTGATCTTCGAGGAGCGGCTCCCGCCGCCCAGGATCACGTAGTCGAGCTCCATGATGCGCTCGTCGATGTAGATGGGCAGGTCGGGGGGCAGAGCGAGGAGGGTCACGCCCCCGATCATCATGCCGGTGAGCGCCTGCGTCTCCTCCGCGGTGGCGAAGGACACGCGCGAGACGTCCATGAGGCGGCGCACCGCGTGGTTCACGTCGAGGCGGGTGGTGGCGAGCACGAGGCAGGCGCAGAACTTCTTCGGCTCCTTCTTGGAGGCGACGATGATGGTATTGCCGGAGTGGTCGAGGGCCACCCCGTATTGCTCGCAGAAGGCGGCCGTGTCGGCGAAGTCGGGATCGATGCGCATGAGCTCCCACTTCGCGCCCAGGCTCTCGAGGGCCTGGGCGACCCTGGCTTCGATGGCCGCGTCGTCGCTCATGCGGGCTTTCGTGTTGGACGATCGGTCAGGCGGGGGCGATCTGGACGAGGCAGGTGTTGTAGGTCGGGGCGCCCGCGGGGGTGGCGCGGTCCTCCGTGAGCACGTTGGCGCAGCCTCGCGTGTCGTTTCCCGAGGCGTCGGGCGTGAACCAGGCGCCTTCCTTGATCGAGACCACCCCCCGGGCGATGCGGTCCGTCACGTGCGCGGGGAGGACGGTGACGCCGCGCTGATTGAACACGCGCACGGCCTGGCCGTCCACGATGCCGCGGGCGCTCGCGTCGTGGGGATGAATCCACACGTCCTGCTTGTCCGCCCGCGCCAGGATCTGCTGGTTGTCGTGGGTCGAGTGGGTGCGGGCGCGCGACTTGGGGGAGATGAGCTCGAGGGGATGGCTCGGGTCGCCCGCATGGGGCGGAATCCACGTGGGAATGGCCGGGATACGGCCGAGCCCGTGCGGATCCGGATTGGCGGCGATGGAGGTCGAGTAGATCTCGATCTTCCCCGACGGCGTCGAGAAGGGATGCCGCGCGGGATCGCGCACTTCCCGCGCGAAGGCCACCGGATCCTCGGGGGCGGGGAGGCGCGCGAGACCCTTCGCGCGGAAGGTATCGAAGTCGTCGATGTCGGTGCCCTCGCACACCTCGCGCAGCCAGTCGAGATCGGACGGCCGCTTGTAGCCCTCGAGCCCGAGGCGCTTGGCGAGGTCGGCGCAGATGTCCACGTCGTTGCGGCACTCATACATCGGCGGAATCGCCTGCTGCATGAAGATGATGTAGTGTCCGGCCCCGCTCCACGGCGTGTGCATATCGCTCCGCTCCCAGAACGTGGTGGCGGGCAGGACGATGTCGGCATAGCGGGCGGTGGGGGTGAGGAAGTGATCGTGGGCGACCATGAACTCGAGCCGTTCGAGGCCCGCGGTGATCTTGTTGACGTTCGGGCACTGGTTGGCGAGGTCCCCGCACGCCGAGTAGACCATCTTGATGTCGGCGGGATAGCCGCCGGCCCGTCCGCGCTCGAGCAGATCGGCGAGCAGGGTAGAGGCCACGCGCGCGTTGGCGGGGTTGGACGACGCCCCCTGGCGCTTGATGCCGTGAAAGCCCGCGCCCCCGCTACAGCCGGCGTTCCCGCCCGGGATGCCGATATTCCCGGTGATGGCGCAGAGCGCGTAGGCGGCACGGTGGAACTGCTCGCCATAGGCGGTGCGCCCCGGCGCGTAGCCGCAGTGAAGGGCGGCCGGCTTGAGCGTTCCGAACTCCTGCGCGAGGCGTCGTGTGGTCGCGGCGGGGACGCCGGTGAGCGGCTCCGCCCACTCCGGGGTCTTGGCGATGCCGTCGGAGAGACCGAGGAGGTAGGAGCGATACGAGGAGCCCGCCGGCGCGCCCTCGGGCAGGTGCGCCTCGTCGAAGCCCAGCACCACCCGGTCGAGGAAGGCCTGATCGTGGAGATGCTCGCTCACGATGACCTGGGCCATGGCGATGAGCATGGCCGCGTCGGTGCCCGGACGGATGGCCACGTGCTCGTCGGCGAGCTTCAGGCTCGTTCGCGTGGCGCGCGGGTCGACGGAGACGATGCGGACGCCCTGCTCGTGCGCCCAGTGCAGGTACTGGGGATTGTTGGTGCCGAAGGTCCCGTCGGCGGGGCTCCAGCCCCAGAGGATCATGAGGCGCGAGTTGACGTAGTCGGTGGGCTCGCGTCCCGAGAACTTGCAGTCGGCCTTGGGGCCGTAGGTGTGGCGGAGGGCGAAGATCTCCGCTTCGTTCGAAAGGTTCGACCAGAGCTCCGTGCAGCCGCCGAACAGATGCAGCAGGCGCTGGACCACGGCGCGGTTGTGGACCACGGCCGTGCTTCCGCTGCGCGAGCAGTCGAGAATGGCCGCGGGGCCGTAGGTATCGCGGATGCGCCGCATCTGGCTCGCCACCTCGTCGAGCGCCTCGTCCCACGAGATCCGCTCGTACTGTCCCGAGCCCTTGGGGCCGACCCGGCGCATCGGATAGCGGAGCCGGTCGGGATGATTCACCCGCTCGGCGGCGCCGAAGCCGCGCACGCACGCGGTGAGCGGCGGCATCTCCGGCGTCCACTTGCGCGGGTCGGTGCTGATACGCACGATGGCGCCGTCCTTGACGTGCGCGTTGACCACGCAGCGTCCGCCGCAGTTGTGGGCGCAGGTGCTCGTGACGACTTCCTCGCCCGGCCCTCCCGCGACGCGCGGCGCCTCGTAGATCGTGCGCGATGTCATGGGCGGCCTAGTTGAACACCACGACGCCGCGGGCGACCTGGCCGGAGATCAGGGCCTTGAAGCCGTCGTTGATCTCGTCGAGTTGGTAGGTGCGGCTCACGAGCTGGTCGAGCTTGAGCCGGCCGTCGAGGTAGAGCTCGACGAGCCGCGGGAAATCGATGGTGGGGCGCACCGAGCCGTACATGGTGCCCTTGAGCGTCTTCTCCTGGAGGGCCATGGCGTAGGGCGTGATGGGAGCGCGCACGGCCATGGCCGCCATGCCCACGATGACGGCCACGCCGCCCGGGCGGATCGCGTCGAGGATCTGGAGCGTGGTCTGCTCGCCCCCGATGGCGTCGAAGGCATAGTCCACGCCGCGCCCCTGGGTCAGCTCGCGCACCCGCTCGACGATATTGTCCTGGGTGCCGTTGAAGGTGTGGGTGGCGCCGAATTCCTTGGCGTAGCCGAGCTTGCTGTCGAGGAGATCGCAGGCCACGATCATCCCCGCTCCGGCCAGGCGCGCTCCCTGCACGACGTTGAGCCCGACGCCGCCGCAGCCGATCACGAGCACGGAGGCGCCCGCCTCCACGCGCGCGCACGAGGTCACCGCGCCCACGCCCGTAGGTACGCAGCAGCCGACGAGGGCGGCCTGGGGCCACGGCATCTCCTTGCGGATGGGCACGAGCATCTCGGACGGACAGACCACCGCCTCCGAGAAGGTTCCGATCCGGGCCATCTGATTCACATTCTGTCCCTTGTGGCGGAGGCGGTGGCTGCCGTCGAGCATGGCCCAGCGTACCGACTTGTGCCCGTCGCACAGGATGGAGCGGCCGAGCGAGCAGTAGAGGCAGCGCCCGCATTGCGGCCGGAAGGAGAAGATCACGTGGTCGCCCGGCTTGACGCTCGCCACGCCCGCCCCCACTTCCTCCACGATACCCGCCGCCTCGTGGCCGAGGACCATGGGGAGCGGCAGCGGCCAGTCGCCGTTCATGATGTGCCAGTCGCTGTGGCAGACCCCCGCGGCCTTGACGCGCACGCGCGCCTCGCCCGCCTGCGGTCCCTGCTGCTCGAGGTCCACGATTTCCAGCGGCTTGTTCGGCTCGTACAGGACGGCAGCCTTCATCAGTTGATCCTCCCTCGTCCGTTGAGGTTACCGCTTCCGGGCCGCGCCCATGGCCGCCCAGATCTTCTGCGGAGTGAGCGGCAGATCGACATGGGTGACCCCGAGGGGCGCGAGGGCGTCCATCACCGCATTGGCGATGGCGGGGGTGGCGCCGATAGTCGCAGCCTCCCCGATGCCCTTGACGCCCAGGGTCGTCCGCGGCGAATGCGTGCGCGTGTGGTCGTTCTGGAATGAGATGAGATCGTCCGTCTTCGGTATGGCGTAGTCCATGAGGGTCGAGGAGACGAGCTGTCCGGACTCGTCGAAGACCGCTTCCTCGAACAACGCCTGCCCGATGCCCTGGGCGAGGCCGCCGTGCACCTGGCCCTGCACGAGAAGGGGATTGATGAGGAAGCCCGCGTCGTCCACCGACATGTAGCTGAGGATCTTCACGCGGCCGGTCTCCTTGTCGACCTCGACCACGGCCACGTGGGAGCCGAAGGGGAAGAGCATGCCCACCCCGGCCTTGATGTCCTCGTGGGAGCTCAGGCTGCCCTTGGCGGCCGCCGCCACCTGCTCCCAGTTCACCGCGCGATCGGGCACGCCGCGCACGCTGAAGCGGGACTCGCCGTGCACGATGTCCGGCGCCGCCGCCTCGAGAAGGCCCGCCGCGACCTGCTTCGCCTTCTCCTTGACCTTCACCGCCTGGCCGAGCGCGTGCATGCCTCCGCGCGCCGCCGAGCGGCTGCCGAAGGTGCCCACGCCGTTCCTGACCAGGGCGGTGTCGCCCTGGACGACGTGCACCATCTCCAGAGGGACCTGGAGCTCATCGGCCACCAGCTGCGCATAGGCCGTCTCGTGCCCTTGGCCGTGGGAGGCCGATCCCGTGAGTACGGTCACGTGCCCGTCGTCGGCCACCACGAGATCGGAGACTTCCTCTTCTTCGAAGCCGCAGATCTCGACATAGGACGCCATGCCGATGCCCGTGAGGCGCCCTTGAGCCCGCGCCGCCTGCTGCGCCTGCCTCAAGGCGTCGTAGCCGGCCTTGGTCAGCGCGTGGTCGAGCGCGCGCGTGTACTCGCCGCTGTCGTAGCTGTTGCCGAGAGGCGTCGCGTAGGGAAACTTGTCGGGCGGGATGAAGTTGCGGCGCCGGACCTCGGAGGGATCGAGGTCGACCTTGGCTGCGAGCATGTCCATGCCGCGCTCGATGAAGTAGGCGGCCTCGGGCCGTCCCGCCCCGCGATACGGCACCGTGCCCATGGTGTTGGTGAAGGCGCACACCACCTCGGCCCGCGCGGTCTGGATGTCATAGCAGCCCGTGATCATCTGCGCGCAGAGCACGGGGAGCAGGCAGCCGACGTGATAGAGACAGTAGCCGACATTGCCGATGATCTTCGCGTCGAGAGCGAGGATGCGCCCCGTGGAGTCGGCGGCCAGGCGCAGGTGACAACGCACGTCGCGCCCGTGTCCCGTGGCCTGGATGTCCTCGCGACGCGTGGCCGCCCAGCGCACCGGGCGATTGAGGCGCCTCGCGAGCATGGGGACGATGGTGTCTTCCTGGTACACGGGCACCTTGGCGCCGAAGCCGCCACCCACGCGTCCCGTCATCAAGTGAATCTGTTCGGGCTTGAGCTTGAGCCGCTCCGCGACCTGATTGCGCATGCCGTGCGGGATCTGGGTGTCACCCCACATGGTCATCTTCTGCGCCTTCGCATCCCACACCGCGCTGCATGCGCGCGGCTCCATGGCGAGGGGGATCACGCGCTGGTTGACCATGGTGACGTCGATGACCACGGGGGCGGTCTTGAACACCGCGTCGACATCGCCTTTTTCGATCTTCACCGTGACGGCCAGGTTCGTTCCGCTCTCCGGATAGAGGAGGGGGGCGCCTGTGGCCAGGGCCGCCTCCGGATCCACCACCACGGGCAGCGGCTCGTAGTCCACGACCACGGCTTCCGCGCCGTCCACGGCCGCCTGCGCCGTCTCCGCCGCCACCACGACCACGGGCTCGCCCACGTGGCGGACGCGCCCGTCCGCGAGCATGGTGTAGCCTTGGCGATTCATCGACGCGAACATCTCGGGACCGATCGGCGTGTGAATCACGCCGACCTCGGCATTGATGTCGGCACCCGTGAGCACGGCGACCACTCCGGGGATTTTTTTCGCGGCGCTGGTGTCGATGCGTCCGATCACCGCGTGCGCGTGCGGGCTCCGCGCGAAGGCGAGGGAGAGCGCGCCTTCGAGGCGCACGTCGTTGACGTAGGCGTCGCGGCCCTGGACGAGGTTGGGGTCTTCGAGCCGCTTGACGGGGCGGCCCACGTGCTGGATCGGCATGGCGTCCATCTCCCTGTGAACAACCGCGATATGCGAGACGGGGGCATGGTACCACGCGGCGAGAATCCGTCGCATCCGGCTTCCGGTTGCGCTACGCTGATCGGGCGCCCGGCCCCTGCCGGGCGTCGACCTGTCACGTGGAGGTGTGTGATTCTCTCGGCAGCCGAGACGGCGCGAGGCAGCCTGAAGCGCGATGTCCGCATCATGACGCTCGTGGGCGGGGCCCACTTCACCAGCCACTTCTTCCAGCTGGCCTTGCCGCCTCTCTTCCCGTTGCTGCGCGACGACTTCGCCGTAGGGTACACGCAACTGGGACTCCTCATGGGCCTCTTCTACGCGGCCTCGGGCATCGGACAGACGGGGTCGGGCTTTCTCGTCGACCACTTCGGCGCCCGCCGCGTGCTGCCATGCGGTATGGCTCTCCTTGCCGGGGCCATGGGCCTGGCCGGCATCGCCCCCGCGTACTGGGCGCTGGCCGTGGCGGCCATACTGGGCGGTCTCGGCAACAGCGTCTTCCATCCCGCGGACTATTCGATCTTCAATGCTTCTGTCTCACCGCCGCGCCTCGGGCGCGCGTACGGGATCCACGGGATCTGCGGCAATCTCGGCTGGGCGGTGGCGCCCGCCGTCGTGGTCGGGCTCGCCGGCCCGCTGGGCTGGCGCGGCTCTCTTCTCACCGTGGGCGCTCTGGGTATGGCGGCCGCCCTTGCCCTGTCCACGCAGGGCGCGTGGCTCGTCGATCACGTCGAGCCGATCCACCGCGGGGCCGCGACATCGCCGGGACTCCGGGCGAGCATCAAGCTCCTCTTCGCGCCGTCCATCCTCACCGCCTTCGCCTTCTTCGCCCTCATCGCGACGTCCCTCATCGGCATCCAGACCTTCTCCGTGTCGGCCATGGTCAAGCTCTTCGACGCTCCGCTCGGGCTCGCCACGGGAGCGCTGACCGCGTTTCTCCTCGGCAGCGCCGCCGGCATTCTCATGGGGGGCTTTCTCGCCGACCGTACGAGCCGGCACGACATGGTCGCCGCCGGTGGGTTGATCCTGGGTGCCGTGCTCAGTCTCGTGATCGCGACCGGAATGCCCTCGCTCTCCATCCTGCCCGCGGTGATGGCGGTGATGGGATTCTGCCTCGGCACCATCTCGCCCTCGCGTGACATGCTGGTGCGCGCGGCCACGCCGCCGGGCGCGTCCGGCAAGGTCTACGGCTTCGTCTACTCCGGTCTCGACCTGGGCTCCTGCCTCACCCCGCTGCTTTTCGGCTGGCTCCTCGACCGTGGCGAGCCGCGCATGGTGTTCGTGACCTCCGCCGCCTTCATGCTCCTGACCATCGCCACCGCCGTGCAGGTGCGACGCCGCGCGGTTCCGGTGGGGCGTGAGGCGCACGCGCACCGCTGAAGACTATGGGGTGATGAGGCAGGTACTCGAGCAGCGACTTCACGCGCTGGTGCGCCCGCGAGGTCGGGGCATCCGTCCGCACGGCAAACGCGACGTTGCGCGCGGGACCCTCGTCGGCGCGGCCGAGACTAGGCGCCGACGAGCGCGCCGTTGACGGAGATGGCGAGGAGCGGCTTGAGGTGCTCGGGAGCGGAGGGCCGCCCGAAGAGAAAGCCCTGGCCCAGGTCGCAGCCCAGCGCCTTCAGCTCGAGCCGCTGCTGTTCGGTTTCGATGCCTTCGGCGGTCACGTCCATGTTGAGACTCTTGGCCACCGTCACCACCGCGCGCACGATAGCGCTGTCGCCGCCCTCGTGGCTCAGCCCCTTCACGAAGGATCGGTCGATCTTGAGCGTATCCACCGGGAAGCGCTTGAGGTAGCCGAGCGACGAGTAGCCCGTGCCGAAGTCGTCGATGGCGAGGCGGATACCGAGGTCCTTGAGCTCGCGAAGCTTGGCGAGGGTGGCCGGCACATCCTGCATCACCACGCTCTCCGTGATCTCGAGCTTGAGGCAGGCGGGATCGAGCCCACTCATGGTCAAGGCGTCGGTGATCTCCTCGACGAGCTTGGGATTCTGGAACTGCTTCGCGGAGAGGTTGACGCTCATGCCGAGTGCCGGACTCCGCGGGAACTCGATCTGCCAAGTGCGCGCCTGGCGGCAGGCCTCGGTGAGCACCCACTGGCCGATGGGGACGATGAGCCCGGTCTCCTCGGTCAGGCCGATGAAGGCGTCGGGCTGGAGCAGGCCGCGCTTCTCGTGCTGCCAGCGGATGAGCGCCTCGACTTCCACGATGCGCCCCGTGTCGAGGCGGAGTATGGGCTGGTAGTGGAGGCGGAAGTCGCGATTCGTGATGGCCGAGCGCAGATCCATTTCCAGGTCCATGCGATCGAGGGCGGGCGCGCTCATGGTGCCGTCGAAGATCTCGTGGCGGGCCTTGCCCTTGGCCTTGGCGTGATACATGGCGAGGTCCGCGTCGCGCAGCACTTCCTCGGGCGTGCCCAGCCGCTCCGAGGAGAGGGCGATGCCGATGGAGGCGGTCACGAAGACCTCGCGCCCTTCGAAGCTGAGCGACTTGGCCAGCTCCGCTTCGATGCGCAGGGCCACCAGCTCCGCCGTCTCCGCGTCGGCCACGTCTTCGAGGAGGAGGCCGAACTCGTCGCCGCCCAGCCGCGCCACCGTATCACCCGGGCGCAGGGCAGAGCCGAGCCGGTTGCTCACCTCCACCAGGAGCTGATCGCCCACGGTATGGCCCAGGGTGTCGTTGATGACTTTGAAGCGGTCGAGGTCGAGGAAGAGCACGGCCACATGCTCGTGGCGCCGGCGGGCGCGGGTGAGCCCGTGGCTGAGCCGGTCCATGAAGAGCGCGCGATTCGGCAGGCCGGTGAGCGCGTCGCGGAACGCCTGCCGGGTCAGCTGCTCGAGACGCTTGGGGAACTGGTTGATCTCGTCGGCCTGCTGCTCGATGGTGCCCATCATTCGATTGAAGGCGACCATGAGCGTGCCGATCTCGTCGTGGCGCGGGCCCGACATCTCGCCGGCGGGCTGGGCGTTGGCGACGAGGCTGGCCGTGCGGGAGACGGCACTCGCGAGGTCCCAGACCACATAGCCGCCGCCCGCCATCAGGAGTCCGGTAAAGGCCACGAGGGTGGGGATGGCGAGGGCCTCGGCCAGTCCCTTGGTCGTGCCCTCGACTCCGGGCACGAGGTGGCCATGGATCACATAGGTCAGGACGAGCAGAGGGATGACCGAGCAGAGGGCGAGGGCGAAGATGACCTTCTGCTTGACCCTTTGTCCCGCGAAGGCGGCCTCCCGCTTGATCTCACCGTCCATGCTTCAGCCCCTTTCCCCACACCCGGAATAAACAGCAGAAGACTGACAGTCTAGGGAGCAACATCGGTGCCAGTAGCTAAGAAGTTGAAAAGAAAGAAAGGAGCGAGGAGCCTGGCGCCGGGGACTGACATTCCACGGGGATGAGCGTCCATCCCCCGACGGTTAACGTCAGTCCGGTAGACGCCCGAGTGTGGCTCGGCCTAGCGCTTGTACTTGGTGGGCGCCTTTCGAGCGGGGAAGAAGACCGGGCGCGGCATCCGCCCGACCGGCACCTCGATGAGAACGGGCCGGCCGAGGCCAAGGGCCTGGTCGACGAGCCGCCCCACATCGGTGGGCTCCTTGGCGCGCATGCCGTGGACGCCAAAGGCCTCCGCGAGCTTCATGAAGTCTGGATTCTGGAGCGCCGCGCCGTGCTGGCCACCCCAGTCCTCATCGAGATCGCGGGCGACATTGCCGAAGGCCTGGTCGTTGAAGACGACGGCGACGACGTTGATGCCGTGCTGGGCGGCGGTGGCCAGCTCCTGCGCATTGTAGAGGAAGCCGCCGTCGCCCACCGTGACGACCACGGGCTGGTCGGGACGGGCCACCTTCGCGCCGAGGGCCACTGGATACTCGTAGCCGAGATTGCCCGAATACGACGACGAGAGATAGGTGCGCGGGCCGTAGGTCGGCCACAGGGGGCGTGAGTAATACCCGATCTGGGTCATGCCGGCGATGAAGATCGTATCGTCGGGGCAGCCCGCGCGGAGGCTCTTGAGGATCGAGACCTGCGGCTCCTGGGTCAGGTTCGCGGCGATATCGGCGCGCAGTGCTTCGCGCTCCGCCTTGCGCGAGGGGCGCGCGGGCGCGCCCGCGCGCAGCTTCTCCAGCAACGCCCCCAGGGTGGCGCGGGCGTCGCCCACGAGTCCGAGGGTCTGCTTGTGGGTGCGGCCGATCTCCTGCGGATCCGCGTCGATCTGGATGATGCGCGTCTCCGGCGCGAAGGTGACGAGGGCCAGCCGCGAGCCCACGGCGAGCACCACGTCGGCGCCGTGAATGGCCGCGCGGAGCGGCGAGTCGCGCCAGAACGCCGCGCCGAGGGAGAGATCGCTGTGGTCGCTGATCGCGCCCTTGCCCTCCGCCGTGCACGCCACGCCGGCCTGCAGGTACTCGGCCACCGCCTGCAGTGCCTCGTGAGCGCCGGAGAGATTG
>Ga0137403_10001911_pt1 | contig 25949 bp, 29 predicted proteins | sample CZOMad2_1_16fung_FD_122057 | JGI IMG/M metagenome (GOLD analysis project Ga0137403, IMG submission 122057) | Vadose zone soil fungal communities from Angelo Coast Range Reserve, California, USA - CZOMad2_1_16fungal (Hybrid Assembly) | ecosystem: Environmental > Terrestrial > Soil > Vadose zone... | reverse complement strand
CGAAGTACGAGGAGCAGGAGGGCTAGGGAGCTCGACTACGCAAATTGCTTACGTAGCGGGCACTTTCGATATGATAGGCGCGCCACAGAGCGGATCGACCCAACCGATCACAGAGGAGGCCTATGCGGGCGACTAAAGTTCCCCTTAACGAGCTTCGCCGCGTCGTCATTGCGGCATCCGTCGGCAACATCATCGAGTGGTACGACTTCTACATCTTCGGCAGCCTAGCCTCCATCCTCGCGGTCAAGTTCTTCGAAAAGGGCCATCCGGTGGCGGCCTTCCTCAGCACGGTCGCGATCTTCTCGGTCGGGTTCCTCATCCGCCCGCTCGGGGCGTTCGTCTTCGGCTGGCTCGGCGACAAAGTCGGCCGGAAGTACACGTTCATCGTCACGTTGAGCGGCATGGGTATCGCGACCGCCCTCATCGGCTTCGTCCCGACGTACCAGGCGATCGGTCTCGCGGCAGCGTTCATTCTCTTCGCGCTGCGACTCATCCAGGGGCTCTGCCTGGGTGGCGAGTACGGAGGGGCCATCACCTACGTCGCCGAGCACATCGAGGACGAGCATCGCGGGTATTACACCGGCTGGCTGCAGACGTCGCCCACGCTCGGCATCGTGGTGTCGCTGGCGACGATCATCGGCATTCGGACTTATCTGGGCGTCGAGGCGTTCAACGACTGGGGCTGGCGTCTACCGTTCATCATCTCGCTCGTGCTGGTCGCGATCGCGATCTGGATCCGGCTCTCGCTCGGTGAGACCCCGATCTTCCAGGACATGAAGGCGAGGGGGCGCACCACCACCAATCCCTGGCGTGAGGCGTTTCTCAGCAGCAACTTCAAATATGTCGCGATCGCCAGCGTGGTCGTGCTGGGACAGGGCTGCGTCTGGTACAGCGGGCAGTTCTGGGCGCTCTACTTCTTGCAGACGGTCAAGAAGCTCGACGTGTTGACATCGAGCTGGATCGTCGGCATCGCGCTGCTGATCGCGACGCCGACGCTGATCTTCTGGGGCTGGCTCTCGGACAAGATTGGCCGCAAGCCGATCATCCTGGGCGGCATGGCCCTGGCGTCGATCACGTACTATCCGCTCTACTCGGCCCTGGGCAACTACGCCGATCCCAAGCTCGGCGTCAACTACCCGATGTCGATTCTGATCGTCGTGATCCTGGTCAACTACGTGGGCATGACCTACGGGCCGATCGGGGCGTTCCTGGCCGAGTTCTTCCCCAGCCGTATTCGCTACACCTCGGTGTCGGTGCCTTACCACATCGGCAACGGTTGGGGCGGCGGGCTGGTCCCGATCGTGACGACCTCGATGTACCTCTCCACCGGCAGCGTGGGGTATGCCCTGATCTATCCCATCGTGGTGCCCGCCGTCATGTTCCTCATCGCCATCTTCGTGATGCCGGAGACGCGCAAGCACAGCATCTGGGAGGAAGGGGCGATCGAGGCTTCCCGCAGCCGCGCGTAGTCGATAGCAGGGGGGCGGTGGGCCCGGGCCCACCGCCCCTCGAGCGCCGCTCCCCGCATCCCCGCAGTCCACCCCCAGGCCTCTCCGGTAACATGCCGCCACGGATGGGCAAAATGTTCCCACAGTGCCGCCAAAACTGACAGGCCCAAAGGGCATTTCGCCCTCCCGAAGTTATCTGGAAGGTGCCTAAAGCGTAAAGATTCCTCATGAATCCATTGCCGGGCGCGAGCGTCTTATCTTCGGCACAGCTGTTGCAATCATCGCTGGCCCAAGTAGCGCGGGAAGGAGAACGAGGAGGCCCCGACAATGGAAACGATTCGCGAGCGGCTGGAAGAGGATCTCAGAACGGCAGTCAGCCGGCTCCGCCGGATGGGCGGGGCGGTCGCTGTCGAGGAGTTGCCGGGCCCCATCGGCGACAACTCGCCATTCGCCGACGAGGTCGACGAGATTCAGGCCAACGAGCGCCGTGAGATCGGCTTCGCGACGCGCGAGCTGCTGGTGGACAGGGTCAACCGGCTGTCCGCGGCGCTGGACCGTCTCAAGGATGGTGAGTACGGCACCTGTGTGGAGTGCGAGGAGCCGATTTCTCCCGCGCGCCTCCGGGCCCTTCCAGAGGTCCAGACCTGCGTTCGGTGCCAGGACCGGATCGAGCGCATGGGGCGCCAGTTCGAGCGGGAAGAGGAAGATCTCGAGACGGCCGACGACGACTAACTGACCAAGAGCGACTTTCCAGCGGGGCCGGAAGAGGATTCCGGCCCCGTTTTTTGTGTAGGCTAGGGCTCGTGCGGACGCCCCTTCTGGATCTCGCGCGGCCCGGCTTTCACCGCCTCTGCCGCGCCTACTTCGGTCTCGAGCTGGCCGGCACCGAGAACATCCCCGCCACCGGGCCCGTCATCATCACGCCGAACCATCAGACCTACGCCGATCCAGCGCTCGTGAGCATCCCGGTCCGGCGCCGGGTCTATTACATGGCGTGGAACCGGCTCTTCAAGATCCCCCTGTTCAACTGGTTCATCCGGAGCCTGCGCGCCTTTCCGACGCGCATCGACTCCCCCGACCCGTCGTCGGCTCGGGAGGCGGTCCGGCTGCTCCAGGCTGGCCACGTCGTCATGATCTTTCCCGAGGGGGAGCGGACCCGCACCGGGGCAGTCGAGCGCTTCAAGACCGGCGCGTTCCGCCTCGCGGCATCGCTCCAGGTGCCGGTGCTGCCGGTCACGATCACCGGAGGGCACGCGTCCTGGCCTCCCGGCCGGGTGCTTCCGCGTCGCGGGCGCATCAGGATCAGCTACCACCCGGTCCTCAAGCCCGATCCCACGCTCGCCCCGCGCCGCGCCGCCGCCGACCTGGCCGACCGCGCCCGTGCCGCCATCCTCACCGCGCTGAACGAGCCCTAGAAGGGTTCCTCCAGCCCGTAGCCCGCTTCGACGAGGCGCTGTTTCACCGCGTCGATCTGCTCGCGCCCCGTGGTCTCGAGCGTGAGCTCGACCCGGCTTTCGCCGATGGCCGCGTGGGAGAAGGCGCGATCGTGCTCGATGTGCACGATGTTGGCGCGGCACTCGGCGATGAGCGCGGTCAGGCGCGCGAGCGCGCCCGGCTGGTCGCGCAGGATCACGCCGAAGCGCACGAGGCGCCCGTCCTTCACGAGGCCGCGCACGATGATCCGCGAGATCATCGTGACGTCGATGTTGCCGCCGGAGAGCACGAGCACGACGGTGCGCCCGGCGAGGCCGAGCCGGCGATTCAGGAGCGCCGCCAGCGGAGTCGCGCCGGCGCCCTCGACGACGGTCTTTTCGATCTCGAGCAGCAAGAGGATGGCGTTGGCCATCTCCTCCTCCGTCACCGTCACGACCTCGTCGACGCAGCGCGAGGCGAGCGCCAGTGTCAGCTCGCCGACCTGACGGACCGCGATGCCGTCGGCGATCGTCGGCGCCGGCGGCAGCGTGACGCGGCTTCTCGCCTCGAGCGCGCGCTGCATCGCCGGCAGCGCCTCGGCCTGGACGCCGATCACGCGCACGTCGGGTCGGGCGGCCTTGATCGCCAGGCCGACGCCGGCGACGAGACCGCCGCCGCCGATCGGAACCACGACCGCGTCCAGGTCGGGCCGCTGCTCGAGGAGCTCGAGCCCGATGGTGCCCTGGCCCGCGACGACGCGCGGGTCGTCGAACGGGTGCACGAAGTTGAGACCGCGCTCGGTCGCGATCTCCCGCGCCCGGCCGTACGCCTCGTCGTAGTTGGCGCCGGCCAGGATGACCTCCGCTCCGTAGCGCCGCGCGGAGGTCACCTTGATGAGCGGCGCCCACTCCGGCATGACGATGACCGCGGCGATCCCCAGCCGCGCCGCGTGGAACGCCACGGCCAGACCGTGGTTGCCGGCGCTGGCGGCGGCGACGCCGGTCGCTCGCTCGACGGCATCGAGCTGCATCAAGAGATTCGCCGCCCCGCGCTCCTTGAACGAGCCGGTCATCTGGACGTTCTCGAGCTTGAGGTAGCAGCGCACCCCGCTCATCTCGGACAGGGTCTGCGCGTACGCGCAGGGTGTCTCGAGGATCGCGCCCTTGAGCCGCTGTCGCGCGGCCTCGATCTCCGTGACGCTCAGCATGTCCTTCAAAACGGCGTCCGCGGCTCGCCCAGCGCGGGTGACATGATCGCGACGGGCATGAGGGGCGTCGAGTAGGCGTAGCCCGTACGGCCGCGCCAGTCGAGCAGGACGAGCCCGCCTTGTCCCCGGCCTTCCTCGACGAGGAGATCGACGGCGACCTTCGCGGCGTACTCGGGATTGCCCGCGTCCTTGAGGTACGCGAGCGTCCGGTGCCCGAGAACCACGCGGATGATCGCCTCGCCGTCGCCGGTGCACGACACGCCGCCCACCGAGCTCTCGGCGTAGGTGCCGCAACCGATCAGGGCGCTGTCCCCGACACGGCCGGGCGCCTTGCCGGCGGTGCCGCCGGTCGACGTCGCGGCGGCGATGGTGCCGCTCCGGTCCAGAGCGACCGCGCCGACCGTGCCGCCGATCGTGCTGCGCCGCGCGGCGCGCTCCGCGTGGCGCCGCCGCTGGCGGTCCGTGACGAGCGCCGCGGGATCGCACTCGGCGATGCCCGCCGAGCGCGCGAATGCGAGCGCCCCTTCGCCCACCAGCAGAACGTGGCGGCCTTCGTCGAGGATGCGGCGCGCGAGCGTGATCGGGTTGGCGACGCGCGGAACCGCGGCGACGGCGCCGCACTGCAGCCGGTCGCCCTCCATGATCGACGCGTCCAATTCGACCAGGCCGTCGCGGTTGAGGACCGAGCCGCGCCCGGCGTTGAAGCCCGGGTCGTCCTCGAGCACGCGCACCGCGGCCTCGACGGCGTCGAGGGCGGCGCCGCCCGCCGAGAGGACCCGCCAGCCCGCGAGAGCCGCGGCATGCATGCCCCGGCGAAGCTCGTCGCGCCCCTCGCCCGGGTCCGCGCCGGCGCCGCCGTGCAGGATGATCGTCGGTACGCGCTTCGTGGCGGAGCGGTCGGACGATGGCGGCACGCTCTTCACCGTGTCACAATCCCGGCGAATTGCAAAACCCGCGGACGCTCTCGCAGCTGAACGCGACGATCGTCGATTGCCGCCGATGCCCGCGTCTCGTCGCCCATCGCGAGACCGTTGCGGCCAAGCCGCCGCCTCGCTACCAGGGCCAGCGCTACTGGGCGCGACCGCTGCCGGGCTTCGGCGACCCGGATCCGCGGCTCCTGCTGGTGGGGCTGGCGCCGGCGGCACACGGCGGGAACCGGACGGGACGGATGTTCACGGGGGATCGCAGCGGCGACTGGCTCTTCGACGCGCTCCACCACGCCGGGTTCGCCAACCAGCCTGGTTCCGAGCGTCGCGGCGACGGCCTCGAGCTCCGCGACGCCTACATCACGGCCGCGATCCGCTGTGCGCCGCCCCTGAACAAGCCGACGCCCGCCGAGATCGCCCGCTGCGAGCCCTACCTGTTGGCGGAGCTCCGGCTCCTCAGCCGCGTGCGCGTCGTCGTCGGGCTCGGTCGCATCGGCTGGCAGGCGTACCTGCGAGCGCGGCGCGCCCTCGGCGAATCCCCGCCGCGGCCGGCGCCGCGGTTCGGGCACGGCGCTCAGGTGCGGTTCGACGACGGGGTGACGCTGATCGCGTCGTATCATCCGAGCCAGCAGAACACCTTCACGGGCAAGCTCACCCGGCCGATGCTGCGGGGGATCTTCGTGACGGCGCGACGTCTCCTGGCGTGAGCGCTAGTCGACGAGGTCCGTGGGCAGGCGAGGCCGCTCCGACACGGTGAGCGTCAGCTCTCGCCGCTGACCCTCGCGAAGAATCACGACGCGTGCCCGCTGGCCGGGCCGCAGCGTCTTCACCTTCGCGAGATACTCCTGATGCGTCTTGATCGGCGTGCCCTCGATCGCCGTCAGGATGTCGCCGCCGACCAGATACTCCTCGCCCTGCACGACCACCGACATGGTCCCGCCGCGCACGCCGGCCCGTTCGGCCGGGCTTCCCTCGTACACGATCTCGATGAGGTAGCCCGGGGCGAGCGGCAGCCGGAACAGCGACGCGATCTGGGCGTCGATCTCGCGGCCCTGGAGCCCCAGCCACGGGCGCGCAACTCGCCCCGTCTCGCGCAGGTCGCGGAGCACCGCCTTCGCCGCGTTGATCGGCAGCGCGAAGCCGATCGAGTTCGCCTCCTCGGAGATGAACGTGTTGATGCCCATGACCGAGCCGCAACGATCGACCAGGGGGCCTCCCGAGTTTCCGGGGTTGATGGGGGCATCGGTCTGGATCATCGGCTGCTCGGCGAGGCCGGGCAGGATCCGGTTGAGCCCGCTCACGATGCCGCGGGTCATCGTTTGCTCGAGGCCCATCGGGTTGCCGATCGCCACGACCTCGTCGCCGACACGGAGCGACGCCGAATCGCCCAGGCGGGCGGCGGGCAGGGGCGCCGTCACCTCGAGCCGGAGCAGGGCGAGATCGGTCACCGTGTCCATCCCGAGCACGCGAGCCGGCGTCTTGGCCCCGGAATCGAGCGTGACGGAGAGCGAGGCCGCGCCGTCGACGACGTGCGCGTTGGTCAGAACCTGGCCGTCGCGCTCGATGACGACGCCAGACCCCACGACCGTCTCGAACCGGCGCTGCGGCTTCGCCTTGTTGATCTTGACTGCCTGGATGGAGACGACGATCGGCGACACCCGCTCGAAGAGCGTCGCGAGCGACTCGGTACACGGCTGTGCGAGAGCTGACTGCGGAGCGGCGAGGACGACAAGCAGAGCGGCGATGCCGAGCGCGCGCATCACGCTGGATGATACAACGGCCGGACGGGCGGCGTTCGGTATAATCAGCCGGTGCGCATCGTCGTCGCCCTCCTGTCGATCGTACTTCTCCTTGCGGCGTCCGCGGCGCCGGCGGCGGACCGGGTCGTCGCCTCCACGCTCGACAACGGGCTCCGCGTCTTGCTGCTCGAGGATCACCGAAGCCCGATCGTGTCGTTCCAGGTCTGGTACCGCGTCGGCTCGCGCGACGAGCACCGGGGCGCGACCGGGATCGCCCACTTCCTCGAGCACCTGATGTTCAAGGGCACGCCGGCGCGCGGACCCAAGCAGTTCGCGCGGCTCGTCGAGGAGAACGGCGGCCAGGACAACGCGTTCACCTCGCAGGATGTGACGTCGTACTTCGTCGACATCGCCGCCGACAAGATCGATCTCGTCATCGAGCTCGAGGCCGATCGCATGCAGAACCTGCTGCTCGATCCCAAGGAGATCAACGCGGAGCGCGAGGTGGTCATCGAGGAGCGTCGCACCCGGACCGAGGACGACCCGAGCGGCTTCCTCGGCGAGGAGGTCGGCTCGATCGCCTTCAAGGCGCATCCCTATGGCTCTCCGATCATCGGCTGGATGGAGGACATCAAGCGGATCACGCCGGCGGAGATTCGTGCCTTCTACAAGACGTACTACGTGCCGAACAACGCGATCGTCGTGGCGGTCGGCGATTTCCGGGCCCCGGCCGTGCTGGAGAAGATCCAGAAGACCTTCGGCCGGATTCCTCGCGCCAAGACCCCGCCGCCGGTGCTCGCCATCGAGCCGATGCAGAACGGCGAGCGACGGGTCATCGTGAAGAAGGAAGCCGAGCTTCCCGTCGTCTATATGGCCTGGCACGTGCCGAACCACCGGGCGAACGACGCCCCGGCCCTCGAGGTGCTGTCGACGATCCTGTCGGGGGGCCGTGCCTCACGGCTCTATCGCGATCTCGTCTACCAGCGCCAGCTCGCGCTCGAGGCGGGCGGAGACTACTCGTACTTCGCGCTCGACCCGAACCTCTTCTGGTTCTGGGCGACGCCGATGCCGGGCCAGACTGCCGAGACGCTCGAAGCCGAGCTCGCCAAGCACATGGAGAGGCTCAAGACCGAGCCGGTGACCGACGAGGAGCTGGCGCGCGCGAAGAATCAAATCGAGTCCGCCTTCGTCTTCCAGGAAGACTCGGTCCACCGCCGGGCCGCGCTTCTCGCGCGCTTCGAGCTGATCGGCGGCTACGTGCAAAAGGACTCCTTCATGACCAAGATCCGTGCGGTGACCGCCGCCGACCTGACCCGGGTGGCGGGCGCCTGGTTCGCGCCGGAGCGGAAGAGCGTCGGCGTGCTGCTGCCGAAGCCCCGATGAACGCGCGCGCCGGTCGAACGCGAATCGCCCTCGCGGCCGTCGTCGCCCTGGCGGGCGCCGTCGGGTCGGGGCCCGCCGTCGCCGCGCCGCTCGCGCACCGCGAGGTCCTGCCGAACGGCATCGTCTTGCTGGTGGCCGAGCGACCGGCGGTGCCGATCGTCGCGGTCCGCCTCCTCACGCGAGCCGGCGCCGTCTTCGACCCCGAGGATCGCGCAGGGCTCGCGCACCTGACGAGCGCTCTCCTCACGCGGGGGACGGCGAAGCGCACCGGGCCGGAGATCGACTCGGCCATCGAGTTCGTCGGCGGTAGCCTCGAGGCCGCGGCCGGGCGCGACAGTCTCACGGTGGCGCTCTCCGTCCAGAAGAAAGACTTCTCGCTCGGACTGGACCTCCTCTCGGAGGTCGTCCTCTCGCCGACCTTCCCCGCGGCGGAAGTGACGCGCAAGGTGGCCGAGATCCAGGCGGCCATTCAGCGTTCCAACGAAGATCCAGGAACCCTGGCGGCCCGGGCCCTGTCTCGGCTGGTCTACCCGAGCCACCCGTACGGCCGGCCGGTCGAGGGCACCCGTGAATCGGTCGCCCGCCTCACGCGAGACGACGTCGTGAAGTTCTACGCGCGGCAGGCGCGTCCGGACGCCACCGTCGTCGCGGTCGTCGGCGCCGTCACGGTCGACGAGGCGCGCCGCGAGATCACGGCGCGGCTCGGCTCGTGGGCCCGTCCGTCCGACCCGCCGCCGTCGATCACGCCGCCGACCGTGGCGATGACGCCGCACGAGGAGACCATCAAGCGCGAGCTGACGCAGTCGACGCTCATGTTCGGCCGGCGCGCCGTCCGGCAGACGGAGCCGGACTATTTTCCGCTCTCCGTCGCGTCCTACGTGCTCGGTGGCGGCTCGACGTCTCGGCTCTACACGCGGGTGCGCGACGAATCGGGGCTCGCGTACGCGGTCTACAGCTGGGTCTCGCCGGCGCGATACGGGGCGGCCTTCGCCGTCAGCGCCCAGACCCGCACGGCCGAGGTGCCGAAGGTCGTGGTCATGATCCGCGAGGAGCTGGCCCGGATGACGCGCGAGCCGGTCTCCGAGCGCGAGCTGGCGCTCGCCAAGCAGTACCTGATCGGGAGCTTCCCGTTCCGTCTCGACACCTCGTCGAAGGTGGCCGATTTCCTCGCCGCGATCGAGGATCAAGGGCTCGGGCTCGACTACGCCGATCGGTACAAGGAGCGGATCGGCCGCGTCACCATCCGCGACGTCCAGGACGTCGCGACCAAGTACTTTCCGCCGGCCTCCTTCAGCCTCGTCACCGTCGGCGAGATCAAATGAATCTCCGCGCGGCCGCGTGCCTCCTCGGCCTGCTCCTCGCGGGGCCGCCGGGAGTGCTGGCCGCCTCGTTCACGCTCGGCCCCGAGCAGCGAAGCGACGCGATCCGGGTCGGCGCCCGCTCGGTCACCCAGGAGTCGTTCGACGCCGAGTGGCGCGTCGCCAATCCGTCGGGCGACAGCGTGACCGTGGTCACCCCGTTCCACCGGATCGTCATGGCCGCCCGGCACGCCGCGTTCAAGAACGAGCCGCTGAAGCCGGACGAGCCGGAGAAGCTGCTCAAGAGCCAGCAGGACCGGCTGGTGATCCTGGCGCAGCTCCGCGGCCCGCGCGAGGACTTCGCGCGCTTCTACGCGCCGCGGCTCCTCGTGGGCGATCTGGAGATCGCCCCCGCCTTCGTCCAGAACGAGCGCACCGCCGTTCGCACGGACGGCGGAGCCTATCTGGCCCGATGTGTGTACCGCTTCCCGACCAAGGATCTGACGGCGAGCTCGCGCCTGCTGCTGATCGTCCGCGACGCGGACGGCCGCGACGTCAGCAGCTTCACGATCGACCTCGCCTCGATGCGATAGGGGAGGGCAGCCCGGGTCGTGCGGGCGCACGGCTGGGTCGGGCTCGGCATCGTCGCCGGCGCGGAGGCGCTCCTGCTGGCGGGTGAGCCGACCGTGAGGGGCTGGTTCACGCCGATCGTCTGGACCGGCTACGTCCTCTTCGTGGACGGACTGGCCGCGCGGCTCACCGGGCGCTCCTACCTCACGACCGACCGCGTCGAGGGCGTCCTCGTGGCGCTGGCGTCGATCGGCTGCTGGTGGCTGTTCGAGCTCTACAACGCGCCCCGGTTCTGGCGCGGCGCCGAGGACGCGGCGGGTCTCTGGTGGCGCTACCACGGCCTCGAGCCGAATCTGTTCGCGCGGCGCGTCGGCTACGACTGGGCCTTCGCGACGATCTTTCCCGGCCTCTTTCTCACCGCCGCTGTCCTCCGAGCCGCTGTGTTCGCGCGTGCGCGCGTCACGCCCTGGCGTCCGTCGCCGCGCGTGCTCGCGCTCGCCGTCACCGCGGGTGCGGTGAGCGTCGCGGTGCCGCTGCTGTTCGTCTCGACCTGGCTCGTCCCGCTCGTCTGGATCGGCTGGGCGCTCCTGCTCGAGCCGCTGAACTACCGCCGGGGCCGACCCTCGTGGCTTGCCGACGTCACACGCGGGGACGCGTCGCGGCTGCTCGCGCTCCTGACCAGCGGCGCGGTCTGCGGCGTGCTCTGGGAGCTCTGGAACTACTGGGCGGCGACGCGGTGGACGTACACCGTCCCGTACCTCGGCTCCGTCAAGATCTTCGAGATGCCCGTGCTCGGCTACCTCGGCTTCCCGCCGTTCGCGCTCGAGTGCTACGCGATGTATCACTGGCTCCGCGGGCGGCTCGGCGCCGACGCCGGACCTCGGTCGCCCCTGCTATAATCCCGCCGCAGCGAGCTGACATTCACGGAGGACCTCATGAAAGCGATTCGCGTGAACACGCCGGGCGGCCCCGAAGTTCTGCGCTACGAGGACGTGCCGGAGCCCCAGCCCAAGGCCGGTGAGGCCACGGTCAAGATCGACGCCGCCGGCATCAACTACATCGACGTCTACCAGCGCTCGGGCCAGTACAAGCTCGCGCTGCCGCTGACGCTGGGTCTCGAAGCCGGTGGCACGGTCACCGCGATCGGACCCAACGTGACCGAGGTGAAGGTGGGCGACAAGGTCGCCTACACGGGCGTGGCGGGCGCCTACGCGCAGTACGCCGCCGTACCGGCAGCGCGCCTCGTGCGCCTTCCGGCCGGGCTCACCACCCGTCAGGGCGCGGCGGCGATGCTCCAGGGCTTGACGGCGCACTATCTCGCCTGCTCGACCTATCCGCTCAAGAGCGGAGACACGTGCCTCGTGCACGCGGCGGCCGGCGGTGTCGGATTGCTCCTCTGCCAGATCGCGAAGATGCGGGGCGCGCGCGTCATCGGGACGGTCTCCACCGAGGAGAAGGCCAAGCTCGCGCGCGAAGCCGGCGCCGCCGAGGTCATCCTGTACACCAAGCAGGACTTCGAAGCCGAGGTGAAGCGGCTGACGGACGGTAAGGGGATCCAGGTCGTGTACGATTCGGTCGGTCAAACGACCTTCGACAAGGGATTCAACTGCCTGGCCCCGCGGGGCATGATGGCGCTCTACGGCCAGTCGAGCGGTCCCATCGGCCCGTTCGACCCGCAGACGCTCAACGCCAAGGGCTCGCTCTTCCTCACGCGGCCCAGCCTGAACCACCACATCATCACGCGCGCCGAGCTCCTGCAGCGCTCGGAGGAGCTGCTGGGCTGGATCCGCGACGGCAAGCTCAGGCTGCGCACCGAGTTCGAGTTTCCGCTGAAGGATGCGTCCGAGGCGCACCGGGCGCTCGAAGGGCGGAAGACGACGGGGAAGGTGCTCCTCATCCCCTGAGCCAAACGGGTCGTCCGCGATAGAATGACCCCGGAGGTACCCATGCGAACACGAGCTTTCCCGCTCATATTTGGATGTGCACTCGTTTCGGTTCTCGTCCTCGACACCGCGGCCGTCTGGGCGCGTGCCAGTAGCGGCGGGAGCCGCGGCACCCGGTCCTACTCGACGCCGGCCTCACCTTCCTCACCGTCGAGCCCCTCGCGGGTGACGCCGCCGCCGTCCTCTGCCCCCGCGCCCGTGGCGCAGCCGCAGCGCCCCGGCATGTTCGGCGGCCTCATGGGCGGCATCGCCGGCTTCGCCCTCGGCGGGCTGCTCGGCTCGATGCTGTTCGGCGGTATGGGCGGCGGCATGGGCGGCGGCTTCGGGCTTCTCGAGCTTTTGCTCGTCGGCGGCGCGGCGTTCTTCCTGTTCCGCATGATCCGCGGTCGCAGCCAGCCCCAGCCTGCGTACGCCGGTGCCGACGGCCGGAGCGCCGCCAGCGCGGCGGACCAGGGATGGTCGTCGGGAGGCAGCACGGCAACCATGGAGGTGCCGGCGGGCGTGTCGGAGATCGATCGCGGACTCCAGCACATTCGCGGAATGGACGCGAGCTTCGATCCCGACGGCTTCGTCGAGTTCGCGCGGGCGGCCTTCGCCGACGTTCAGGAAGGGATCGCCCGGCGGGATCTGACCGCCGTGCAGGATCGCCTCACCCCGCAGGAATACGCCCGCCTGCAGGCGCAGTGTGACCAGCTCCGGAGCACCCGTCGTACGAATCGGATCGAGCGGATTCGAATCGGGCAGGCCCAGGTGACCGAGGCGTGGCAGGAGAGCGGCCAGGACTGGGTCACCGTATACTTCGCTGTCTCGCTCGTCGATTACACCGTGGACGACCCGACCGGCTCCGTGGTCGAGGGATCGCCGACGCCGGTCGATATCGAGGAATACTGGACCTTCACGCGCCCGGTCGGCCCGAAGCCCTGGCGGCTTTCGGCGATCCAGACCTCGTAGTCGGTCCGGAGGCGGCGCGTTGAGGCGCGCCTTGAAGTGGCTCATCGGGATCGGCGCGGTCGTCGCCGTGCTGCTGGTCGTGGCGGCGATCGCGCTTCCCCGACTCGTCGATACTCCCCGGGTCCAGGCGATGATCGCCAGCAGCGCGGCACAGGCGATCGGACGGCCGGTGAAGTTCGAGTCGCTGTCCGTCAGGCTTTTCCCGCTGCCGGCCGTGGAGCTCCACAATCTCGAGGTGGCCGAGGATCCGCAGTTCGGCACCAGTCCGTTCCTGACCCTCGAGACCGGCCGGGTCTATCTCAGGCTCCGCCCCCTCTTCAGCGGGCGCGTGGAATTCGGCAACATCACGCTCGAGCGGCCGCGCATCGCGCTCATCCAGCACGCGGACGGTCACCTCAACGTCGCGAGCCTCGCGCCGTCGTCCGAGTCGCGCACCGTATCGCGTCCCGGGCGGAGCGGCGGCGGGGGCGCCGGCGGCGCGGCGGCGGCAGTCGTATCGCAGGTCAAGATCGTGGGCGGCGCCGTCACCTACGTCGCGCTCGGAAAAGGGACCTCGCCAACTCCGTACCGGATCGAGAGCCTCGATTTGACGCTGACCAGCCAGGCGTCGCAGCTCAACGTCAAGGGGACGCTTCGTGTGAATCCGGGCGATCTGCTCGTCAGGCTCACCGATGGAGTGGTCGCGCTCAACGGCGCCCGCGCGCCGCTCGAGGCGCCCTTGCGCGGCCGCGTCGGCATCGAGGGCAAGGACATCGAGCCGCTCGTCGCCGCCGCCGGCCCGACCCCCGCGATCGCCGGACCGATCAAGGGCGATCTCACGCTCGGCGGGACCCTCGGCGCGCCTCGCGCCTCGGGCACCGTGGAGCTGGCGAGCCTGCGGGTGACCAAGACAGCCGCCGGATGTCCGGAGCCCAAGCGCCGCACTCTCTCGCTCGGCGCTCTGAAGCTGGCCGCGGCGTCGTGGGACGGCGCGCGGCTTCAGAGCCGCCCCACCACGACCTCGCTCGCCGGCGGCACGATCAGCACGAACCTGACGGCCACCCTCGACCGCGGCGTGCACGTGCAGCTCGGCGAGCTGACCATCAAGGGGCTCCCGGCCGAGAAGGTCCTGGTCGATTTCCTGTGCGAAGGCTACGCGGTGGCTGGGCCGCTCGACCTCACGGGCGGGCTGTCGGCGAGCGCGAGCGATCTGTGGAACACTCTTGACGGCGCTGGCAGGCTGAAACTGGGACCAGGGCGTGTGGTCGGCCCCCAGGCGCTCGCCCTCATCGACACCCTCACGCACATCACCGGCGCGGTGTCCTCGGTGCTCGCCGCCGACGTGCCGCGCGCCCTGACGTCGTCGCCGGTCGACTTCGAGTCGATCACGGGCACCTACCAGATCACGAACGGTGTCGTCACGACGCGCGATTTCCTGTACACGAGTCGCGCCATCAAGGTGGGCGTCGTTGGCAACTACGGCCTCGCCAGCGGGCGCATGAACCTCGATCTGAGAGTGCAGCACGCACGCGGCGAGCTCCGGGCGCATCTGGCCGGGAGCGCGGCGTCGCCCACGATCAAGGTCGATCCGTCGTCGGTCACGACCAACGTCAGCCGCGAGGAGCTCGAAACCGGCGTCCAGGACCTCCTCAAGCGATTCCGCCGCCGCTAGCGCCGGCGATCAGCGCGTGGCGGTGAAGCGGCCGCCGCCGAGCTTTCCGTCCTCGATCAATCGCACGAAGAAGGCGTGAAGCTGGTCGTATTCCAGGTATCGCTCGTCGCCCAGCCGGGCGATTCTGTCCGCGCGGAGCGTCCGGTGTAGCTCGAGCCGCTTTCTCACGATCGGTCGCCACTCCGCGGACAGGTCCTCGGCTTCGATGGAGCTGAAGCCGGCCCGACCGAGCAGGGCGCTGTAGCCCTCGAGCGTCTGGAGCGTCGTGGCGGCCATCCATTCCCAGAGCTGCTCGCGCTCCCGATCGCCGAGTCTGGGGAAGGCGACCCAGTCGCTGAACGCGATGCGTCCACCCGGCGCCAGCACGCGGTGGCATTCGGCCAGCACCTTCGCCTTGTCGGTGATGTGCAGGAGCGCCTCCTGGCTCAGGCACGCGTCGAAGGCGCTACGGACGAACGGGAGCGCTGTCGCGTCGCCGCGCACGACCGTCACGCCCATGGCGTCGACGAGACGGTTGAGCCGAGCCGCCCCGGCAGCCCGACCTCGGTGCAGCTCGAGCGCGACGACGATCGACCCGCGGCGACTGGCGACGAACCGGGCCGGCCCACCCAGCCCCGCGCACACGTCCAGGACCCGGCTGGTCGGGCCGATACCGGCTCGGCGCGCCAGGGCATCGACCGCGGCCAGGCCGCCGTAGTGGTCCTGGTCGAACTCGAAAAGATCGTCGGCGGACACCGGGCCTGGCCGCCCCGGGCCCGGTCGGGACAGGGCCTCCAGCACCCGAGCCTCGTTGATCGGATGGTGGTCGTAGAAGTCGCTCACGCGTCCGGGGGTCCCTTGAAGCATGGGCCCACGTATGGTAAAAGCAAACCGGTTTTCATCACACCTTCGACGAGGGAAGCCCATGGGAAGCGGAAGCCGAGGCGGTCTCGAGGACGTTGTCGTTTCGACGTCGGACATCTGTTTCATCGACGGGAAGGAAGGTCGGCTCGTCTACCGCGGCTTTGACGTCAATGATCTCGTCGAGCATTCCTCGTTCGAGGAAGTGATCTTCCTCCTGTGGCACGGCGGCCTGCCGAGCAAGAAGGAGCTCGTCGCGCACACGAAGGCGATCAGCTCCACCGCGACTCGGAAGCTGCCGCCCGGGCTCGTCACGCTCCTCCGGTCGCTGCCCAGGAAGACGACGCCCATGGAGGTCCTGCGCACCGGGGTGTCCGCGCTGTCGTCATGGGACCCGGATGCCGCCGACAACTCCAAGGACGCGACCGCCCGTAAGGCCCTCCGGCTGACGGCCCAGATGCCGACCCTCGTGGCCGCCTGGGAGCGGATCCGTCGCGGCAAGACGCTGATCGCGCCGAACCCGCGGCTGAACCTGGCCGCCAATTTCCTCTACATGCTGACCGGGGCCAAGCCGAGCCCGCTCGCGGCAAAGACGTTCGACGTCGCGCTCATCCTGCACGCCGACCACGAGTTCAATGCGTCGACCTTTGCTGCACGCGTGACCGCGGCGACCATGTCCGACCTGCACTCGTCGATCGTCTCGGCGATCGGCGCGCTCAAGGGCCCGCTGCACGGCGGCGCCAACGAGCAGGTCATGCTAATGGTGCAGAAGATCAAGACGCCGGCGAACGCCGACAGCTTCATCCGGAAGCTGCTCGCCGATCACGGGCGCATCATGGGCTTCGGCCACCGCGTCTATCGCGTCGAGGATCCGCGCGCGAAGCACCTCAAGCGGCTGGCGACAGAGCTGGGCCGCCAGGCGGGCGACACGAGCGCCGTCGAGATCCTGGACACGGTGGTCCGGGTCATCGGCGAGCAGAAGAAGATCTTCCCGAACGTCGATCTGTATTCCGGCGCCGCCTACCAGGCCATGTCGATCCCGACCGATCAGTTCACGCCGATCTTCGCGATGAGCCGGGTCGTCGGCTGGGCGGCCCACGTCATGGAGCAGCACGCCAACAACCGGTTGATCCGGCCGCGGGCGGAGTACACCGGCCCCACGCACGCCACGTACATCCCGATCGATCGGCGCTAGGGAGGCGGTGCGCGCCGCGTCGCGCGTGAGCCTCGTGATGTGCGTGTTCAACGGCCTCGAGGACACTCGAGCCTGTCTCGAGAGCCTCGCCGGCACGACGGAACCGTTCCGGCTGGTCGTGATGGACAACGGCTCGACCGACGGGACGCCCGGGTTCTTCGAGCGCTTTCCCTACGAGTACCCGTTGACCTTCGCGAAGAGCCCGGCCAACGACGGTGTGATCGCGTCGCTCAATCGAGCCTGGCGGCTCGCCGACACCGAGTTCCTCTGCTTCCTCCACAACGACACGGAGATGCTGGAGCCGGCGTGGCTCACGCGGCTGCTCGCGGCGCTGGCCGAGCCGGACGCCGGGCTGGCCGGCCTCTACGGCGCCAAGCGGCTGCGGGCGGACGGACGGATGGTGGGCCGCACGATCGTCCACAGCCTCTCGCCGCGGCCGACGGTCAGGCCCCCGTGGGAGGATGTGGCCTTCGTCGACTCGGTCTGCATGTGTCTGTCGCGCGAGCTCCTCGACGTCATCGGCGGCTTCGACGAGGGCTACGGCTTCTACCACGGCCACGACCGCGACCTCTCGCTCGCCGTCCTCGAGCGCCGGCGGCGATGCCTCGTCGTGCACGCGCCCTTTCGCCACCACGGCGGCCGGACGCGCACGCGCGACTTCGCGCGCGACGCCGCCGAGGAGCAGCGGGACCTCGCGCTGCGCAACTCGGCGCTGGCGCGCTTCGCCGAGAAATATCGCCGGCAGCTTCCGTGCGACGTGCGCAGCCCGCGCCAGCGGATGCGCGACTGGCTCGGGATGGGCCTGGCGTGAGCCGGCCATGATTCCGTTCGTCAAGGGGCACGGGCTCGGCAACGACTACATCGTCCTCGACGAGAACGACCTTCCGCGGCCGCTCTCGACGGAGGCGATCGGCCGCATCTGCGACCGGAACTGGGGAGTGGGCTCGGACGGGATCTTGCTCCTGGTGCCGAGCCGCCGCGCGGACTTCGGCCTGCGCATCTTCAACCCGGACGGCAGCGAGGCGGAGAAGTCGGGCAACGGCCTGCGCATCTTCGCCAAGTATCTCTGGGATCACGGTCGGGCGAAGAAGACCACGTTCACGGTCGACACCAAGGGCGGCGTCGTCGAGTGCCAGTGCCGCGTCGAGGGCGGCCGCATGGGCTTCGTCACCGTCGAGATGGGGCATGCGACGTTCCGGGCGCCGGAGATCCCGATGAACGGTCCCGACCGCGAGGTGGTCGGCGTGCCGCTCCAGCTCGGTGACGGCACGACGCTGGCGGTCACCGCGGTCTCGGTCGGGAACCCGCACTGTGTGACCTTCGTCGAGCGCCTCGACGACGGCGAGTGCCGGCGCCTGGGCCCGCTCATCGAGCGCCATCCGGCGTTCCCGAACCGCACGAACGTCCAGTTCGCGCGGGTCGGAGCGCGCGACACGGTCGACATCCTCATCTGGGAGCGCGGCGCCGGCTACACGCTCGCGTCCGGGTCTTCCTCGTGCGGCGCGGCCTCGGCGGCAGTGCGAAACGGCCTCTGCGACCACGGCCGCGTCAAGGTCCGGATGCCCGGCGGCGAGCTCACGATCGAAGTGCGCCCGGACTGGTCGCTCCGGCTCGACGGACCCGTCGAGGAGGTCTACCGGGGGACACTGTCGCCGGAGTTCGCCGCCTCGCTGTGAAGCGCATCTGCGTCTTCTGTGGCTCGTCCGAAGGGGCGCGCCCGGCCTACGCCGACGCGGCCCGGCGCCTCGGCGCCGAGCTGGTCACGCGCAAGCTCGGGCTGGTCTACGGCGGCTGCGCGGTCGGGCTCATGGGCGTCCTCGCCGACGCGGTGCTCGAAGGGGGCGGTGAGGCCATCGGCGTCATCCCGGAGCCGCTCGTCGCGCGCGAGCTCGCTCACACCCGCCTGACCGAGCTACGCATCGTGGGCTCCATGCACGAGCGCAAGGCCACGATGGCGTCGCTCGTCGACGGCTTCATCGCGCTGCCCGGAGGCCTGGGTACCCTCGAGGAGACCTTCGAGATCCTCACGTGGGCGCAGCTCGGTATTCACGCCAAGCCGGTCGGCGTCCTCGACGTAGAGGGCTACTGGGACGGGCTCCGGCGCCTCCTTGCCCACGCGGTCGCCGAGCGCTTCGTGCGCCCGGAGTACGCCGCGCTGCTGCTCTTCGCCGACCAGCCTGCCGACTTGCTCGATCGCTTCGCGGCCTGGTCCGCTCCGGATGTCGGGCGGGCCTGGCTCGACCCCAGCCGGACCTGACCGAGCCCGATCCTACGCGTCCCGGCGCATGGCGTCCGCGAGCTTCACGGCGGACCACCCGCCCACGAGCGAAGCGGCGAGCGCGACGACGAGACCCACAATCGCCTCCGGCGGCGAGGGAAGGGCGTGGCTCAGCGCGGGCCACCGCGAGAACACGCCTGCCGAAACGGCGGCGAGCGCGAGGCCGAACACGCCCGCGGCCCGTCGCCAGCGCCGCAGTGGATCCGCCAGCGTCATGAGGGCCGCCGGGACGAGCGGGATCAGCCGGGTCGTCAGCGAGCGTCCGGGCACCAGGCCGTTGCGCCGCGCCATCTCGTGGGCGATCGCAACCGGCGACGTCGGATCCGCGGCGATCGCCGCCTCGATTGCCGGCGTCGGGTGGAGCAGCGCGAAGCCGATGTCTCCGACCACGATGATCGACAGCTGCACCAGGAGCGCGCCGACCGCCAGCGCGAGCGGCATGCTCCGGCTCCCGCCGAGCCGAGCGGCCAGCATGAGGGCGAAGGTGAACGCGAGCGCTCCCAGGATCGCCGATGTGAAGAAGAACACGCCGCCGCGGCGAAAGGCGGTCTGCACGGACTGGTCGACCAGGATGTAGAAGACGCCGAGAAGCAGAATGCCGCTGGCCGCCAGCGCGATCCAGCGGGCTGCGTCCCCGTAGACCTCGAGCGCGATGAGCAGGCCGCCGAGATTCGAGACCTGAGAGCCGGCCAGGCCGAGCAGGTGCGGCGGGCTCCACAGCGTCACGTCGATGCCGAACAGGCGGTGCCACAGATCGTCGATCGGCGCCGCCAGGATGACGATCGCCATGCCCCACCACGCCAGGTGAAAGCCGCGCGTGCCCCGGAGCCCGGCGACCGCGACGGTGTCCGGCGACGCCGCGCCGTGTCGCGCCAGCCGCGTCTCCACGACCAGGACGCCGAGCGAGATCAGCGCCGCGGCCGTCACCGCGAGGTAGGTCATGAGATGCGGAGCGATCCAGAAGGAGTCGCGGCCGATGACGAGATGCCAGCGGATGTCCCAGCCGACACCCCAGCCGCCGACGAGCTTCGCGGCGAGCAACGCCCACAGCGCGCGGCGCCGGAGGAGCAGCGGCACGGCGTCATGATACACTGCGCCTCGCAGTGATTGCCGCGTGGTGCTGGGATCTCATCGAGCCGTACCTCAAGCGCAATCTGACCAACCGCGGCATCGCGCACCCCACGCGCCGCCAGATACTCGAGGAGTTCGTCAGCGTGTGGCCGGAGTTCACCGTGACCATCGGCGTCCAGGAGCCGTGGGCGGGGACGATCCGGTTCAAGTGGCTCGTGCGGCTGCCATCGAGCGAGATGGCGCCGCTCCTGGAGGACCCCGCCGGATGGCTCGCCGGCCGGTACGGCGGCGGCAAGTTCAAGCTGAACCTGCACCACGGCCTGCATTTCGTGAGCACGCGCAACTTCAAGCCCGAGGGCGACCCGCGCTGGAGCGAGGCGCCGGCGCTCGAGCTGTAGCCCCGACAGCCGGCGACAATCAGGAGACGCCACCATGCCGAGCGACGAGACCCGGCGGCTGCTGAAGCTCTTCGGCGTCGCGGTGACCAATCTCGAGGACGCCATCGATCGCCGCGCACCCCTGGACGAGATCGCGAAATGGGACCAGGAGCTGGCGGAGCGGACGCGCGAGACGATCGCCTTCGTCGAGCGGTTGCGGAGCCGGCGCGTCGGCTGATGACGGCGCGGGTCGACGCGTCGGGCGTCGCGGTGGGGCTGGCCCGGCCGCCTCGACGGATCGTGTCGCTGGTCCCGAGCACCACCGAGCTCCTGTGCGCCCTGGGCCTCGAGGACGCCCTGGTGGCGGTGACCGTCTATTGCGTCGAGCCGCGCGACGTGGTGCGCGCGAAGGTGCGGATCGGCGGCGAGAAGAACCCCGACCTCGAGAAGATCCGCGCGCTCGATCCCGACCTCGTCGTCGCCAATATCGAGGAGAACCGGCGCGAGGACATCGATCGCCTCCGCGCGTGGTCGATCCCCGTCTGGGTCGCGTACCCGCGCACGGTCGCCGAGGGTATCGGGTTCATCGGGGAGCTGGGCGAGCTGACGGGCGCGGAGCCGCGCGCGCGCGCGCTGATGCGGGAGCTGGAGTCGCTCCACGATCGCGTGCGGAGCGCGAGCGCGCGGCGGCCGCCGGTGGCGGTGTTCTATCCGATCTGGCGCGGCCCGTACATGACGATCAACGGCGACACCTATATCCACGACATGCTGCGGCTGTGCGGCGGCCGGAACATCTTTGCTGGACGCCCGGAGCGCTACCCGACGGTGACGCTGGACGAGGTCGCCGCGCTTCGACCGGCGGTCATCCTGCTCCCCGACGAGCCGTTCCGCTTTCGCCGGGCGCACGTCGCGGATTTCACGAGGTACTCGGAGGTTCCGGCGGTCCGCGACGGGCGGATTCACCTCGTGGACGGGAAGCCCTTCTCCTGGCACGGGCCTCGAATCGCGGAGGCCCTGCGCACGGTGCCCGGGCTGATCGAGGGGAGCGCTACTTCTTCCTGAGGGGCAAGATCCAGTCGAGCCAGGGCGCGGCGGCCGACATGAACAGGCCCGGGATCGCGACGCCGGCGACCAGGCCGACGATTCCCAGGAAGATGAGCGAGATGAGCGTGCTACACGCGTCGAGCAGCAGGGCCATGAACTCTCCCGTTCATTCGACTTCGAGGACCATCTCGATCTCGACCGGGATGTTCACCGGCAGCCCGGCCATCCCGACCGCCGAGCGGGCGTGCTTGCCGATGGCCTCGCCGAACACCTCGACCATCAGGTCGGAGAAGCCGTTGATCACCTTCGGCTGCTCGCCGAAGCCCTCCGCCGAGTTCACCATGCCGAGCACCTTGACGACGCGCCGGACCTTGTCGAGGCTACCGAGATTCGCCCGCACCGTGGCGAGCAGAGAGAGCCCCACCTCGCGCGCGACCTGGTAGCCCTGCTCGACCGACAGGTCCTTGCCGACCTTGCCCTGGGTGATCGCCTTGCCGTCCCGCACCGGCCCGTGGCCCGAGACGAAGAGCAGGTTGCCCGTTCTCACCGCGCCGACGTAGTTCGCCATCGGACTGGTGGTCTTGGGCAGCGTGATGTTCCGTTCCTTGAGGCGCGCTTCAGCGCTCATCGACACGTAGCCTCCACGAGGCGAATGACAGCGGCCCGGTCATCGTGGCACACTACCTCGTGCCCGTCAAACCTCCGCCGGTGACACCGGTCCCGGCTGCCACCCTCGTCCTCCTTCGCGATCGTCCGGCCGGGGCCTTCGAGGTTCTCCTGATCCGTCGCCACAGCGCGAGCAAGTTCGCCGCGGGGGACTTCGTCTTCCCGGGCGGCAAGATCGAAGCCGACGACGCGCCCGACGGCGCCGCCGAGTGGTGCCGCGGCCTCGACGCGGCGAGCGCCGCGCGTGCCCTTCGCCTCGAGACGCCGCCGCGCGGCGCCCTCGGCCACTGGGTGGGCGTCATCCGCGAGACGTTCGAGGAAGTGGGGATCCTCTTCGCCTATGCCGCCGACGGCCGTCCCGCCCGCCTGGACGACGAGCGTCGCGCGGCCTATCGCGGGGCGTGCCAGCGCGATCACCGAGCCTTCCAGGACATGATCCGGGCCGAGCGGCTCACGCTCGCGACCGATCGGCTGGTGTACTTCGCACACTGGATCACGCCCGAGGTCCAGCCCCTCCGCTTCGACACGCGATTCTTCGCGACCGACATGCCGGCGGTCCACGAGGCCGTCGCGGACGAGCGCGAGATCACCGAGGTCCGGTGGCTCACGCCGCGCGCGGCGCTCGATGCGAACGCCCGGGGCGAGCTGTCCCTGCGTAATCCGACCATCAAGAACCTGGAGCTCTTCGACGGCGCGCCCTCGGCCGCCGCCGCGCTCGAGCGACTGCGGGGTCGCGAGATCCGGGCTATTCTTCCGCGGGTGATCTTCGAGGGGGGCAAGCGGCGCGTCCTCAACCCGGGCGATCCGGGCTACGACGACGCCGCGGGCGGCTGACCGGTCCCGTCAGAAGTAGGCGAGGAGCCGCCCGCAGGCGATCACGCCCGTCCACAGCGCCAGGGAACACCCCGCCGCGAACCGTGCGGTGAGAGGCGCGGTCGCGCCGTGATCCCACTCGGCGACCCGCCGGAACGGCCGGAGATGGAAGACCGCGGCATTGAGCGCGGCGGCCACCAGCAAGATCAGCTTCAGCCGGAACGCCGGGTTGCCGGCGAACTCTGTCGCGTGCGCGACGAACATGAGCCCGCCGGTCGGGACGATGACGAACGCGGCCGCCCGCGCCCAGGGCAGAAGGTGGCGCTCCATGCCGGTGACCGGAAGCTGGCGTGAGAGCCCGAGGAGCCTCAGGTCGAACATCGCGGCGCTGCCCACGAGGACGACGAAGCCGAGAATGTGCAGGATCTCGACGACCGGGTAGAGCCAGAGCGACTGGCGCATGGCGGTCGCCGCCGCGGTCGTCTCGAGCCAGGCGAGCCAGCCGAGCTGGCCGGCCTGGGTCAACGCAGCTCCACCGTCGCGCCGTCGATCGTGATGCGCTCGGCGCGCATCTCGTCCTCGCTGGTCCGGTGCGGATAGCCAACGACCGTCGCCGTGGTGCCGACCGCGAGCTTCGACGCCGGCAGCCCGCGGTTCGTCATACGCGACGGCGGCGCCAGCACGACGAGCCAGACTTTGCCGGGTACCGCGAGACGGACGTGTCCGTGGGGATGCTCGTATCCGGACTCGTTGATGGTGCCGGTGAGTGTGAGCTCCTTCGTCGAGTCGTAGCTGCTCCAGCCGTGGTGCGCGGCGGCCGGAGCGGCGCTCACGGCCAGCAGCAGCAGCGCCCCGAGTCCCTTCACGACACCCCTAGACTGTCCAGACTCGGAACGGTGTTGACACTTTTGCCGTCCCAGAGTGGTGAATGACATCACGGTGCCGCCACGCCCCAGACCAGTTCGGCCGGGGTTCGACCGCGGACGCGATAGCCTTGGTGCGGGCGCTGGGTGTTGTAGTACCGCATGAAGCCATCGAGGGTCCGTTGCAGGGCCACACGCGTCGTGAAGTAGCGGCGCCGGAACACCACGCGCCAGTGCTCCTGGAGAATCGTACCCTGCAGGCGTTCGACGAAGCCGTTGGTCCAGGGGTGGCGCGGTTTGGTGCGCGTGTGCCGGAGGCCGAGCTGGCGGCAGGCCGCATCAAACGCCCCCTGGAACTCGGGGCCGCCATCGGTGAGGAGGCGACGCACCGGCCACCCGGCGCGCCGGAAGTGCGGGACGACCACCTCGCGCAGGAACGTGGCGGCGGCCGCCGCATCATGGGCGGGCAGCAGGCCGGCCAGCCCGTAGGAGGTGGCCGCATCGCACGCCGTGATTTGCCAGACTTTACCGACGCCTTTGAGGCGGCCGATGTAGAACGTGTCCAGACACACGAGCTCGCCCGGCTCCTTCGCGTCGACGTGCCGCGTGCGGCCGTAGCGCGCGCGCCACAGGCGTTGCCGAGTGCGTTCCGTCAACAGCCCCGCGGTGCGCGCCGCCTGCTGCTCGAGCACGGTCAGCCGGGCCCGGCGCGTGGCCAAGCCGACCCGGCGCAGCAGCCGCTGCACGGTGCTGGGCGCCACGCGCACCCGCCAGGTCCGCGCCAGGTAGGCCGCGATCCGTCGGCACCCCCAGGTGGCGGCGCTGATGGCGATCCCGAGCACCAGCCGCTCGACCTCCGGCGCCGTCGCCACGGGGCGCCCCGCCCGGGCGCGCTGTCGGCGTGGGTGCACGCCGTCGACCCCGTAGCGTTCCAGGCGTTGGCGCCATCGATAGAAAACCGTCCGCGAAATCCCCAGCTCGCGGCACACCGCGCTGACGTTGCCCTGGACCTGCGCGCGCTCGATGACGCGCAGGCGCATTCCGTGTACGCTCTCGTCGAGGGTCATCGGTTCGTCCTCCCACAGTGGTTTCCTTGGCCGGACTTCCACTCTGGGAAAGATAGGACAGATGGCCCTCTTGTTCGTTCACGGGAAGTGTCAACACTATTACGAGTCTGGACACCCTAGACCGGGCTGACGGGCGTTGACGAGGACCGCCATGTTCCCGTACGGGTGCTTGTTCTCGAGCATCAGCTGGTGGCACTCGGGGATGTCGTCGAAGACGTAGGTGTGGCTGAGGCACGGATCGACCTTGCCGTCGCTGACGAGCTTCGTGACGGCGGCCGCCTGGACGTCGTTGGAGAGGTGGCTGCCCTGGAAGCGCTTCTGGCGCATCCACTGATACCTGAGATCCATCGTCGCGTTGTAGCCGGTGGTGCCGGCGCAGATGACGACCATGCCGCCGGTCGCACAGACGAAGACTGACGTCGGCAGCGTCGATTCGCCCGGGTGCTCGAAGACGAGCTTGGGGCTCACGCGCTCGCCCATCCCGTCCCAGATGGCCTTGCCGAACGCGCGGGCGCCCTTCGCCCACTCGCCGTAGGCCTTCGGGTCCTCGGTGCTGGGCATGACTCCCCAGTGGGAGAACTGGCTCCGGTTGATGACCGCCGCGGCGCCATGCTCCTGGCAGAACTTGCGCTTGGCGTCGTCGGAAATGATCGCGACCGCGCGCCCGCCGACGGCGCGCGTGATCTCGAGCGCCATGCTGCCGAGCCCGCCGGCGGCTCCCCACACGAGGACGACGTCGCCGGGCTCGACGACGTGAGGCGGCCAGCCCATGAGCATCCGGTAGGCGGTCGAGGCACACAGCAGGTAGCAGCCCGCCTCTTCCCAGGTGAGCCGCTTCGGCTTGGGCACGCACTGGTGAGCCTGGCAGCGCGCGAACTGGCAGAAGCTCCCGTAGTTGGTCTGGTAGCCCCAGATGCGCGTGCTCTCGGCGAGCATCGGGTCCTTGCCCGAGCGCACCCAGGGGTCGTCGGAACGCCACCAGCCGCTGTGTACGACCACCTCGTCGCCGACCTTGACGTTCTTCACGTCCCGCCCCAGGGCCCAGACGATCCCCGAGCAGTCGCTGCCGCCGGCGTGGAAGTCCTCGGGCTCGCCGGCGCGCTTCCGCTCGGCGATCACGTCGAGCGGGGTGCCCAGCGCGGCCCAGACGTTGTTGTAGTTGATGCCCGAGGCCATGACGTAGATCAGCACCTCGTCGGGGCCGAG
>Ga0137403_10001910_pt1 | contig 25951 bp, 21 predicted proteins | sample CZOMad2_1_16fung_FD_122057 | JGI IMG/M metagenome (GOLD analysis project Ga0137403, IMG submission 122057) | Vadose zone soil fungal communities from Angelo Coast Range Reserve, California, USA - CZOMad2_1_16fungal (Hybrid Assembly) | ecosystem: Environmental > Terrestrial > Soil > Vadose zone... | reverse complement strand
TGCCGTTCGAGGATGCGGCCAACTATCGGTTCAACCCCTTCGACCTGACCAAGGTCTGGCCGCACAAGGACTACCCGCTAACTCCGATCGGCCGGATGGTGCTCGACCGCAATCCCGATAACTTCTTCGCCCAGGTCACGCAGGTCGCATTCGAGGTGTCGAACTTCGTCCCGGGCATCGGGCCCAGCCCGGATCGCATGGTGCTGGGGCGGTTGTTCGCCTACGGCGACTCGGCACGCTATCGCGACGGCGCGAACTATGATCAATTGCCGATCAACAAGCCGACCAACGAGGTGCACAACTACAACAAGGACGGCCCGATGCGCTACCGCCACAATGGAAACCAGCCAGTCTACGCGCCGAACAGCTACGGCGGCCCGCGAGCCGACCCGCAGCGCTACCGCGATCCGAGTTGGTTTGTGGAAGCCGCCGAGATCATGCGCACGGCCTACATGGCGCACAAGGACGACAACGACTTCATCCAACCCGGCATGCTCTACCGCCAGGTGATGTCGCCCACCGATCGGGACCATCTGGTTGGCAATATCGTCTGGCACCTGAGCCAGGGGGTAGAGCGCTTCATCCAGGAGCGCGCGGTGAAAAGCTACTTCTACCCGGTCGACTCCGACCTGGGAGCGCGGGTAGCAAAAGGCCTTGGCTTGGAAGTCAAGCCTAAGTCAACTGTTGCCGGTTAACCCGGATAATTCGGTGCGCTCCAACGGCGCAGATCACCAGTGGAGGAAGGAGCCATCCGTGTAGTCATCGGATTGACATCGTAGCTGCGTGGCGATCTTGCTGGTGGTTCCTAGCTGAGTGGTTAAGACGAAACGCAGTGCGAAATCGGCTCCAGGAGACTATCAGGAGACTAGATATGACTAAACGCTCTGATTTGAAAACTAGCTCGGCTGCAAGCGGTGCTGCTACAGCACGCAGCGGATTGACTACACCCAGCATCGGCCATCCTGTACAGGCAGGCCCGGCGTATCGGCGACCCCAAATAGCTATCCCTGTACCAACACCGTCGCCGAACTTTCAACGCGTAGAGGATGGAGTCCCGGATACGCAGCTCACTCGCGAGGCTACGGGACTCCTCCGAGAATTCAGCACGCCTCTGCTCTTCAACCACTCGCATCGCGTCTTCTTCTGGGCCAACGAGTTTGGCAGGCAGACAGGAGAAAGATTCGACGTCGAGCTTCTATTTGTCTGTGCCGCATTCCATGATCTTGGCTTGTTGCAGAAGTTCAGCAGCGCGGCCGATCGCTTCGAAGTTGATGGCGCGAATGCCGTCCGTCAATTCCTCGAAGGTCACGACGTACCGGAGACTCGAATCCAAACAGCGTGGGACGCCATAGCTTTGCATACGACTCCTGGTATCGCGCAGTACAAGCAGTTAGAAGTCGAGTTGCTATTCAACGGTGTGGGCCTTGATGTGCCGGGCATCGGATACGAGACATTCCCCGAAGACCTGCGCAAAAAGGTGGTCGCGCAGTTCCCGCGCATCGACTTCAAACAAGGCATCGCCCAGGCATTTCTTGGCGGTTTTGAGCACAAGACTCAGTCAACAGAAGGAACGTGCAATGAGGATATCTGCTCCCATTTCATCCGCAACTACAAGCGGAGCAATTTTTACGAGCAGATCCAGAATTCATCTTTTCAGAATTCGTAGATCCGCAAAATCGCGTCCCGCGTGGATCAAAGGCCGGGGAATCCGAGGTGCAAGTTTGCATGCGCCTCCAGCGAGCGTGTGCGAAGCACTAAGGCGAAAGCCCGATTGCCGGGACTTGCGGCTTGTAAGTTAACTGCCAACCCAAACACACTCGCATACCAAATGCTTTCGCTACCTTCAACCCGGTTTCTCTAATCGCTGCCCAACAAGGCCGGTACCTGAGCAGCGAACGCCGACTGACGTTATGCGATGGAAATATGGCGCGGGCGCATTCATAGGGTGTTCTCACTCCGTTAGCGTCTCAACTCGGATACCTTTTTAGTCTTTGAGCAAATTTTTCTAGCAGGAGGAACATACAATGCCTTTTCTTCGAGTTGATGCCTACGAAGGCCGCAGCAAAAAGCAGGTGAAGGAACTGCTTGATGCAATCCACCGGGCCATCCTGTCGGCCTTTGAAGTACCTCTACGAGATCGCTATCAGGTTTATCAGGAACACTCCGAATCGAACTTCGTCGTTCAGGACACTGGACTTGGTATCGATCGTACCAAGAATGTTGTCTTCATTGGGATCACCAGCAGACAACGAACAGAAGCGCAGAAGACCACTCTGTACACAAAGCTTGTGGAGGAATTGAAGGCCTGCGGTATCGAACAGAATGACATCGTTGTCTCCATCGTCACCAACTCGGATGCGGATTGGAGCTTCGGCAACGGACGCGCACAGTTCCTCACGGGCGAACTCTAGCTAGACTTCGTCCGGCGTGCGAAGGCCTTCAGTGTCATTATGAATGGTGCTAAAGTCGTACGAAAGGGCAAATAAAAAAAGAAAAGAGAGGAAAATCTGACTAATCCGTCCGATTTGATCAGAACTTGCTGAGGTCCTCGAGTAATTTATGATTAAGTTAAATTTACGGCTGTTAACCGAAGGGTTGGAGGCTAGATCGCGTCGATGCAACTTCTCGCTCTCAGTTACACCGAAGTTGCATTAGGCACCGCTTGGGATTCACCTCGTCGGACCTCGTTGAGAAGGACTTCTGTATTCTTACGTAGAATTGCCGGCAAGATACAAGCCTCGACTCCAGGCTAGCATTCAATGACTATAGCTTGTTTAGTGTTCAATGGTGCGTTCTGAGGTTTGGCGAATAGCGACGCCACCAAGCCGCAAGCGGCCGCGAAGGACAGCCACAATCCCGGAATGGCACGATTACCGGAGATATGAATTAAGTAAGTGCTGAGCGCGGGTGTGAAGCCACCAAATATCGCGGTTGCCAAGCTGTACGCGAGAGCAAATCCCGAGGTTCTCACCTCCGGCGGCATGATTTCTGTAAGCGACACGACCATAGCGCCGTTGTAGCTGCCAAATATAAATGATAGCCACAACTCGACAGCCAAGAGCCGGGTGAAGGAAGGTGCTTTCACCAACCAAAGCATCACAGGATAGGCTGTGATCAGCATCAACAGCGTGCATCCAAAAAGGAGAGGACGGCGGCCAATCCGGTCGGACAACGCGCCCATGACCGGCAGCCAGAAGAGATTGGATGCTCCGACGCAGAGCGTCACGATCAGGCTGTCGATGCTTGCGAGGTGCAGCACGGAATTTCCAAAAGTGGGCGTATACGCTGTAATCATGTAAAACGACACCGTGGTCATCGTAACCATGAATGTGCCAACCAGGACGATCGCCCAATTGTTTCTCAGCGAACGAAAAATCTCCGAGGTGTCCGGCCTATGTTTGCGCGAGAGGAACGCCTCCGTTTCCGCTAAAGATTTCCTTAGCCTGAAAAGAAAGGGAATGATCAAACAGCCCAAAAGCAGAGGAACCCGCCATCCCCATCGCTGCATCCGCTCCGTCGATAAACCGGAATTGAGGATCACGCCTAAAGATGCGGCAAACATCACGGCAACTTGCTGGCTGCCAGATTGCCAGCTAACGTAAAATCCTTTGTGGCCGGGTGTGGCGATCTCGGACAGATACACCGATACGCCGCCAAGTTCCATACCGGCTGAAAAACCTTGAAGGAGGCGACCAGTCAACACTAGCAACGGAGCCAGCAGACCGATCGTCGCGTAGCCGGGCATGCAGGCAATCGAGAGAATCCCGATGGACATCATCCCCAACGTGAGAAGTAAGCCAGCGCGGCGCCCGTGACGGTCGGTATACGCGCCGAGGACAAGCGCTCCCAGCGGGCGCATTAGAAATCCGGCGCCGAATGTCATCAGCGAAAGCATTAGAGAACCGAATGGACTATTGTTCGGAAAAAATGCGTTCCCGATGGCCGCAGCGTAATAGCCAAACACCATGAAATCGTACATCTCAAGGAAGTTTCCGCTTGAGACGCGCGCTACGGACCAAACTTTGGATTTGCGATCGCTGGAGTTAATCATCGGACCCATTATCTTGGCCAAACTCGCGAATCTGGCAATTGGTAACCCAATTTATTGAGCCGTCCCAGGCAGGACGTAAGGGCACAAAGCAGTGTTCATAAAATGCTAAGAACGGGCCACTCGTTCTGAAACCAGAGTGGCGATCACTTCTCCCATTTGTTTGGTTGTTGCTTTCCCGCCGATGTCTGGTGTGCGTACATCCTGTTCAGCCAGGACGGCCGTGATTGCCGCCTCAATCGCGTCGGCTGCCTCAGGTTGGCCGAGATGGCGAAGCATCATCGCTCCGGACCAGATTTGACCGATAGGATTCGCAATTCCTTTACCGGCAATGTCGGGCGCAGAACCATGCACGGGCTCAAACATGGAGGGAAAGTTTTTTTCCGGGTTCAAATTTGCAGAGGGCGCTATCCCTATCGAGCCAACTACGGCGGGACCCAGATCTGAGAGTATGTCGCCGAACAGATTTGAGCCTACGACTACATCGAACCAGTCTGGATGCTTTACAAAATGCGCGGTGAGTATGTCGATATGGTATTGATCGGCTCGAACGTCGGGATATTCGGCCGACATTTTTTGGAAGCATTCATCCCAAAACGGCATGGTGTAAATGATGCCGTTTGATTTCGTCGCGGAAGTCACATGGTTTTTACTCTTACGAGCGAGGTCAAACGCAAAGCGCAAAATCCGTTCAACCCCGCGACGCGTAAAAATCGTTTGCTGCGCGGCCATTTCGTAGGGAGTACCTTCATAAAGGCGGCCGCCGATATTTGAATATTCGCCTTCGTTGTTTTCCCGCACGATCCTGAAGTCAATCTGGCCAGGCTGCCAATGTTTCAGCGGGCTTTCGATGCCGGCGAAAAGGCGCACTGGTCGGAGGTTGACGTATTGCTGAAAATTACGGCGTATGGGAATCAAAAGCCCCCAAAGAGAAACATGATCCGGTACGCCAGGATCGCCGACGGCGCCAAGAAAAATAGCATCGAACTTCGCCAACTGTTGAAGCCCGTCTGTTGGCATCATCGTTCCGGTGCTTAGATATTTTTCGCAACTCCAGTCAAACCCACGCCAGATAAATTTGAAATTAAAGCGGCGCCCCGCGGCTTCGAGAACGCGGATGCCTTCTGGAACTACTTCCTTGCCAATACCGTCACCGGCGATGACTGCAATATTGAAACTTTGCATCTGTTAACGTGGACCTTCCAGTTCGAGGAATTCAAAAACAAAGCGCTGGCCGTTTGCGGGCTTCGTTTTGCGAACTGCTATGGTATTAAATTTCCGCCCCGGATGCCGACTACATCGCGGTACATAAATGAAAAGTAATAGTGATTTAAGTCGTTCCGTGGCGCGCGCCTCTAAACTGCGGCGTGGCCCTGCCAGCCCTGATTCCCAGCGGCAAGCTTAGCTGATTTGACCGTCGGCCTCGTCGAGTTTTTCCATTCATCCCTAAGGAGAGCTTCCAAATGCTTTTGTCTCAGCACATGTTGAACGCAGCAAATCCGCGGCGAACGGTTCATCATACATTTGTGAGCCTAGCCATGGCGACATTTGCAGCCATAATATTTATGGCTACTTTCCCTTCGCGCGGTTGGGCGCAGGAGCAGGATGGGAACAAGACGTTTGGCCAACGCCTCGTTGACAACGTAGCCTCAAAACACCGACCGCAACTTATCTATCTGGGATTGCATGGCGTGACTCCTCACTCCAAGAAAAGCGTGATCTTTGCATCGACCGATCCGGGCAAGCTTGGCAAGAAATCTTCGTGCGCAGACCTTCACGTAGTGGACAAAGGAATCCCTGTTATGGAGATGAAGGGGAAATCAACAACGGTATTGGAACGCCTTCTTGACAGTTCCGGACATACCGTGGGTCTCATCGTAGTGAGCTTTGATTTCACGGAAGGTCAGGAATCACAGGCAGCCAAGCTCGGCAAAGAGATCGGCGAAGAACTGGCTCAGCAAATACCTTCAAAAAGTAAACTGTTCGAAACCGGCAAGTGATATTTAACGGACGGGCGTAAGCAGGTCGCGGATTAATCCTCGAGCGTAGGCAAGGTTTTCAAAACGTCGGTGGCCATCGGACGGTCGGCGACCAATTCGTCCTTGCGGATTTTACCGTCACGAAATACCAGAATGCGCTTTGCGAAGTGCGCGACGTCTTGTTCGTGAGTGACCATGGCAATCGTCAGACCCTTGTCGTTGAGCTTCTGAAAAATGTCCATGATCTCCACCGATGTATGGGTGTCGAGATTTCCGGTAGGTTCGTCGGCCAGGAGAATGGATGGACGATTAACCAAGGCCCTGGCGATAGCCACTCTCTGCTGCTGCCCGCCAGACATTTGAGAAGGGAAGTGTTCAGCACGGTCGGCCAGACCTACCATGGCCAGCGCTTCACTAGCGCGTTTGCTGCGTTCCGACTTGTGAATTTTTGTGTACAGGGTGGGCAACTCGGTGTTCTCAAGAGCAGTGGTGCGCGCCAACAAGTTGAAGCCCTGAAACACAAAGCCTAATTTCTGATTGCGGATCAATGCCAAGGCCCTCTTATCGTGCTTGGAAACATCGATACCTTCGAGGAGATATCTTCCGGAAGTAGGACGGTCGAGGCATCCGAGCAGATTCATGAATGTGGATTTGCCGCTGCCGCTGGCGCCCATGATGGCGACAAATTCGCCGCGTTTGATCTCGACGCTGACGCCGCGGAGAGCGTGCACACGCGTCTCACCCAGATCGTAGTATTTGTGAACGTCTTCCACGCGGATAACGGCCTCACCAATGGCAGAACTTTGAACCTCAGTTGGAATCGCGATGGACATCAGATTATTCGAACGAATTGTGATTGGGGCGCGTTTGCATCTAACGCCTTACAGTACCCGGAGCAGCAGGTTTAGTGCTGATCGAGCGCACCACCACATTGTCGCTTTCCTTCAAGTTGCCTTTGAGGACCGCCCTGACCTCCGTGAAGGCGTGGTCGGTAATACCAAGAGAGACTTCGACTGGTTCCATGGTGTTATTGGCGCGCAATTTCCAGACTACCGCACGAGTGGCGCGTGGAACGCGGGTGATATTCGACTCTACCGTGCCGGCGGGCTGAGAGGATTGCGTCGTGGCTTCAAGTTCTTTCTCGTCGATGCCATATTGCTGATACAAACGTACAATTTCCTCAGGACTCATGAGAGATTTATAGCGGAGTGCGGTATTTGGCAGCTTCATCGCGTTTTGCACGCTGGCGACCGGAATGGTCACGTACGCGGTCATGCCGGGGAAAAGTTTAAGATCCGGATTATCGAACTCAATCATGGTGTCGTAGGTGACGACATTTTGCACGATAGTGGGGTTCATGCGCACCTGGGTGACAGTGCCGCGAAAGGTTTCCTTAGGAAACGCGTCGACTTTGAAGGTGACCTGCTTGCCTGGTTTAATGTTGCCGACATCGGACTCATCGGTTTTGGTATAGACCAGCATTTTGGACAAATCCTGCGCGATTGTGAATATGGTTGGAGCTTGCAGCGATGCGGCCACGGTTTGTCCCACGTCCACGTTACGAGCGACGACCGTTCCGTCTATGGGTGAATGAATGACCGTGTAGTTCAAGTTCGTTTGGGCCACGCGCAGCGCCGCGGCTTTTTGGTTCATCTGCGCCTCGCTCTGAGCCACGGTGGCCACGGCTGCACCCACGCTAGCAGCCATGGAATCATAATTGGCCTTGGCGAGGTCAAGTTGCTGCTTGCTGAGGATGTTTTGAGCAGTGAGCTGATTGGCGCGATCAAAGTCGGCCTTGGTCTGAACCAACGAAGCTTTTGCTTTTTCTAAATTGGCACGCGCGGCTATCACGTTGGCTTTGGCGCTGTCGAGATCGGCGGATGCCTGGAGCACGGCGCCCTCGAATAAAGCAGGGTCGATAAGAGCAATGATGTCACCTTTATGGACGCGAGAGTTGAAGTCCACGTTCAACTTGGTGATAACTCCTGAGACTTGCGAGCCAACTTGCACGGTGATCACCGCATTGATGGTGCCGGTGGCCTCCACAACATCGTGAATATCGCCGCGCTCGACCTTTGCAGTAAAGTGCTGGTCTTGAGATTTGGAATTAAAACCAAAAGTGGCAAATATGGCTATCAGAGCCAGCACGGCTGCCAAAATCAACCATTTTAGATTCTTCTTCATGCGTGGTCCCAAGGGTTAAGCTCGTTCTCTGTTCCGTTGCAGCGCAGTCCTGCCAGCTATTCGTATCGCAAAGCTTCAATGGGGTCGAGCAGAGAGGCTTTGCGAGCAGGGTAATATCCGAAAAACACACCGACAGCGACGGAGAACATGGCGGCGACCACGATGCCCTGAAGGGATGTTTCCATCGGCCACTTCAAAGTCTGGCCGACCAGGTAGGAGCCGAGAACCCCGAACAGCACGCCAGCCCCTCCACCGACCAGACTAAGCATGATGGATTCCGCCAGGAATTGAAGCTGGATGGCTTCCTCAGTCGCTCCCACTGCCACACGAACGCCGATTTCACGGGTACGTTCGGTGACGGAAACGAGCATGACGTTCATGATCCCGATTCCGCCCACGATCAGGGAAATGGAGGCGATCGCAATCAGCAGGACGGTGAGAGTTTTGCTCGCTTCCAACTGGGCCTGAATGATGTCTTCTGGATTGCGGATATTGAAGTCGTCATCTTCCTCGGGGCGCAAGTGGTGACGATCCCGAAGGATCGCAGCGGCTTCCTGACCGGCGACTTTTACCGAGCTCTGCGATACCGCGGAGCACAAAATATCATCGAGCCAGGCGTTGCCCTTGATTTTTTTCTGTGCCGTGGTATAGGGCAGGATGATGTTGTCGTCCTGATCCTGGCCGGACATGGAAAGACCTTTCGGATGAAGTACTCCGATCACTTTGCATGGAAGATCCTTTACACGAATAACTTTTCCGATGGGATCTTCGGGACCAAAGAGTTGATCGCGCACGGTACGACCAATGTCACAGACATCCGCGGCGCGTTCCACGTCGTCGTGGGTAAAAATTGTGCCTTCATCTACGCCCCAGCGCTTGATGTCGAAGAATTCGGGTGACACGCCGCGATAGGCAGTAAACCAGTTTTGATTCGCATAGATGACCTGGACGTGATCATCGACATTTGGAGAAACGGTTTTGATGAGCGCGATCTGGTTTTTGATGGCCGCGGCATCGGCCATAGAAAGAGACGGCGAACCATGGGTGCCGGTGCGCACGCCGTTGACGGCGCGGCCGCCCGCTTCGATCCACACGAAATTGTCGCCGAGATTGTTCATCTGTTGTTCTACTCGCGACTGGCCTGCTTTACCGATAGCCACGACACAGATCACCGCAGCGATGCCGATGGTGATACCCATGACGGTAAGCGAGCTGCGCATCTTGTTTCTAAGCAACGCCACGAGGGCGGAGCGGAGGAGAGCCAGATAGTCCAAACCGCCTCCTAAAGACAATTAAGATGATATTTAGCGATCAGAGATGTTGGTAATTGCATTTGATATCTCTTCGCAAGAGCCAGCCAGCATTATTCAGCAGACCTTTCTTCTTGAAAAGCGAAGGAAACAAGGCGTACCTCGTTTGCACTATTGTTGGTGAAAATGTCCGGCGCACCGCGGGGATCGCGCCACAGAAAATCTCCAGTGTGCAAAATCTTGCGTGGATTATTGTCACTATCTGAGATGCCGGCATCGTCCAGTACAACGACCAACTGCGAAAGGCCCTGAGTGTCTAAGGTAGCTCTTTGCCGGGGCAAAATACGAATTAGTGTGACCTTGGTCTCATTGGTCTGGAATTGGGGTTGCTCAGACCCACCGTGTGCCTCGTGTTGTGGGGATGACTCGGGGCAATTTATTGGCTGTCCAGCGATGACAGCCGCGCAGAGATTGCGCGGAGATTGTTGTGGCGTGAGAAGTTCGACGGTGACGTTTCGGTAAGGAGTGGCTCCGTCGATGGAAGTGGAATGCACATAGCCAGCGGACTGAAGCCGCAATTGACCGTTCACAACTTTTTGTTGCGAATCAGGCTTACCAGGCGCCCGAACGGTAATTTCCGAATCGCTCATCACGATACTAATGGCATCAACATCGTGTTTGTGCAACAGGACGGAATCGTGAGGCGGGACGTACACCGAGTATACGTTCACGTAGTCATTATGAAGGGCCAGATGGTGATGGGGTTCTGATTTGAGGGGTATGACGGCTTGCTCCTCCGTTCCACACACGAAAGGAAAGAATGAGATGGTCGCCATCAATGAGTGTCGCGAGATCATGCACGGACCTATTAGTTGGAGCACTTTGAGTGTAGTTTTTGTGGGCCGACATTGAATTAAGAGAACATTACTTTCCATTTAGCTTCGGCCGTAAGCAAGGCCTTGGCGCGCAAATATATACGTATACAGCGCTTACAAGGCCTTGCTAGAGCACCTACGGCTCGGCGACAAAGCTATTCCCCAACCACCAACACCTGTATGGAACCGTCCACGACTGAAGGGCGAGGGTGTGCGGTCGGATCACCGGTAAATTTGGCGGACGGAACATAAGCCTTGTGCGCAACTGTATCCAGGCCCATGGTCTTCGATCCCGGAGGAGTGTCGATTTCTTGCACGACACCGTACTTGCCGGATTTATCCGCGTGAATGATAGAGAGCTTACCCGCCCCGGCGGACGCAAATACATCACCGGTTCCCGGATCGAAAAATGCCCCATCGCAATCATCACCTATGGGCACACTCTGGCGGACCTTGCCGGTTTGGCTATCCACGACCATAAGTTTGCCGTCGCAGCTAGAAAACAGCGTATGTGTCTTACGGTCTAGCGCGAGTCCGGACGGTCCTTCACAGCCAGCCATCGGCCAAGTGGCTTTCAATCTTTTGCTGGCAGCGTCAATCACTGCGATCGAATGGGAATCTTCCAGGTTGATAAAAATATTTCCGTTCTCGTCATAGGCGAAATATTCAGGCTTGGCACTCAGCGGAATGGTGGCCACAACCTGTTTCGTTTTCGCATCGATCACTGAGGTCGATTTGCTCTTGCCGTTCTGCACGAAGACCAGGTGAGTAGCAGGATGGTACAAGATCGAGTCCGGGTTTTCGCCGGTCGCAATGGTGGATTCAACCTTGAGAGTCTTCAAATCGAACACTGCAACCTTGGCCGCCCCACCTTCACTGATGAAACCGATGCCCAGATCCGGAGCCACGGCCACGCCGTGGACTCCGGGAGTGTCAGGTATGTCGCCAACGACGGCGCCAGTCTCGGAATCCAGAACGGAGACATGGGTAGCGCGTGCGATGTAGACACGGTGTGACCCGGGGTCGACGGTGACGTAGTCCCATCTTCCGGCGCCTTCAAGGGGCAATTTTTTCACAATTTTATATTTGCTGCCGTCGCCTTCTGCGCCCAGCGAGTTGGAGGCCAGCACGAGTGCGGTGATAGAAAGGAACAAAGATGAATTGCGTAGTAGGCGATGCATTTTTTCCTCGTTTTAGGCCGGTCAACTTCGAGCCCTAATTGACGCGATTTGACAGCGAACACGCGAATGATGCGGGGACGAAGCTAGCAGGTGATTCTTGTTCTGCCTAGAAAAGACAGCGAACATAAATAAAAATTAAGACTAAATTAGTAATTGGCGAGCGGTAAAAGTGCGAGTATCCAAATTGGGAATTGCGCTCGCTGTCCCCCCGTTCTCACAGTAAGTGAATGTTCCTCGTGGCGCGAATAGGGAAATGTAATATCCGTGCACTGGGCCCCTCATTCTCCAAAAGAAAGGAATAAGAATGACCACTCTCTCATTTAACAAGGCCCGGCGCGTGCTATTGATTAGTGTTGTGGTGCTGTTGTCATGTACTGTGCCGACATTTAATACGGTCTCACAAGAAAGACGCTTTCCGCAGACGGCGGGCGTCGACGACTCAAAGATGGGTCCATACCGCGCGTTGGCGCAACTGAGTTACGCGGCAAGCCAAAAGGGCGACAATGCACTAGCGGCGAAGCTGGCACGGATCCTCGAACGAAACTGGGATAAAGCGGAGGACTATGGAGGCGAAACTGCGCTTTCAAAAACTAACCATGCATTGTTCGACGAAATTGACAAAGCGATGGACCGCTTCATTAGCCCCTTAGTAGCACATCCGACGTCAGCTCCCGGCACGGCGCTTGTGAAGGCGGCATACCAGGCCTATCTGGAAAAGTTGAAACAGGCGGACTGAGGAGAAGGACCGCTGGCATAACGCGCCGGCGGTCCAAGAAACCATAAAACCCGAACGCTATCGGCGATTACGGCAAAAGCTCATATACATTTATCTTTGCGTCTTCGATGATAGCTTCTTTTGCCTGCGGAATTGGTGGCGTCAAGATGACGTGCTTAGGAACGGCCGAGTAAAAGCGGTTGAGCTCCGGGACCAACAGAGAAGTCTTGGCGAGCACTCCAGTGGCGACTTTTCCCAGACTCTGATAATGATCGGCGTCAAGTTGCTTGAACACCTCGATGAAGCCGGTCGTGCCGGTGTAGTAGATTCGCCGGCTTTTGGGCTCCCATTCAACTTCGTCGACGCCGCCTTCGGTGTCGAGGGCATCGATTACTTTACCGCTGTCCGCATCCATCACCACCAGTTTGCCGGGCTTATAAACGTGGCTGCGCTTCACACGACTGCCGATAAACAGGCGGCGATTCGGAGCGTCGAGTGCGACTGCATGAGGCTCGGGCCCGCCGGTGATCGGCCACGAGGCGATCACCGCGCGTTTTTCGCGGTCGATCACAACTACCTGGCTGGTGTCTCCCATAACGACGTACAGTTTAGGAGTGGAAGGATCAAGCACGAGACCAGCGGGATTTTTGCCCCCGATGTCAATGCTGGCGACCAACGAACCAGTTTGCACATCAACGATTTCGATGGAGCCTTTGGGACCGGCGTTTGGAGTAGAGTCCGCACGGTCGCCAAGGTAAAACAGATGCGTGGTTGAATCGTAGACGCCGTTGTCGGGAACTTTTCTGGAATCCTTATCGAGGTCGTGCCCGGAAAGCGGAATGTTTTTGAGTAGTTCGTACGTATCTCCGCTGAAGGCCTTCAGTGTGGAGTCGCCATCGTCTACCCAGATTTGGTTGGTTTCCGGCAGATAAATTGTCTTGCGGGGATCGCCTCCGAAGCCGGTGATTGTGTGAATCACTTTGCCTTCGCGAAGATCGATGATTTCGATGGTCCTTTGATGTTCGCCGGGAACAAACAGGCGCTGGCCCTTCAGGTCCACGGCCATGTGGTCGAAGTAACCCTCGACGTTCGGCATCGGGATGGTCTGTACCAGTTTCATCGGCGAAGTGGTCTGAGACGGCGCCGGCGATGAAAGGAATAGGCAGAGAGCGCACAGAAGTACCATGCAAAGTTTCATCCTAAACTCCAGAAAATATTTTTTAACAAGTTTGGCGTGCTTTGTTTTAAACGGCCGTGGCAGCCAATGCCGCGACGATGTGCAGTGTATGTCAGTGCGTTGCGGAAGAGGCTGAAAACACCATTAATTTTGTTTCACCCTCGGCGCTGACGCTGATGAGGAGGGGTAAGCGACGGGGCGGATGAAGGTAAATTAATACTGCCTTCAGGTATATGCAGGCGCGCGAGCATAAGCTGCACGTCGCAACTGCGCCGTTTAGGGGTCGGCAAGGAGTAATGGATTGGTGGTGGATTAAAGTTTGGCAGAGGCAGTATCGAAACAGAGGAAGACCATCGATGGTGCGTACAGGGAAGGTGAAATGCTGATGGCGAAAAGCCGAGCGAGGCTCACGCGGCGCGAGTTATTCGGACTTGGCGGTTTGGCTGCAGCAAGTGTTGCGTTACCGCCCTCCCTCGCAGCGGTCGAGATGGCTGTCGTTGATGCGTCTTCCGCAAGTGAGCCTGAAAATGAGGGCTCGGTGATGAAGACACTGAGCACTTATATGAGCGAAGCGAGCGCGAGGGCTTTGCCGGAGGAGGTTGCCGAGAAAACCAAGCGCCACGTCCTTGACACCTTTGCGGCGATGATTTCGGGCTCAGAGCTGCCACCCGGACGTTCGGCGTTGGCGTTCGCAAAAGACTACGGCGGGAAAGAGGTCGCGACGGTTGTGTCGTCCAAACTCTTGTGCGGTCCGATTGAGGCGGCGCTGACAAACGCGATGTTGGCGCATTCCGACGAGACGGATGATTCGCATCCCGGATCGCAATCGCACCCTGGTTGTGCGGTGATCCCTGCTGCACTCGCGGTTGGAGAACAATTTGGCATCAGCGGCAGCCATTTTCTGCGCGCTGTGTCGCTGGGCTACGACGTGGGAACGCGGTTCACGATTATTGTTGGCGAGCGATATGAAAGCGAAACCCATCGCAGCACGCACAGCATTGCTCCGCTTTTTGGGGCTGCCGCGGCAGCGGGTTGCGCAGCAGGTTTGCAGGCGGGACAGATGCGACTGCTACTTGGCTACACCGCGCAACAGTGTTCTGGGCTGACTTCGTGGCGGAGAGACAGCGAACACGTACAAAAGGCCTTTGTTTTTGGAGGCATGAACGCGCGAAGCGGGGTGACCTCCGCTTTGCTGGTGCATGGAGGGTGGACGGGCGTCGAAGACATTCTTACGGGCACGGACAATTTTTTTCAGGCGTTTGAGCCTGCGGCGGATCCCGCAGGTTTGGTCGAGAAACTTGGCGAACGTTTTGAAATTATGAAGGCCAATATCAAAAAGTGGAGCGTGGGATCGCCGATTCAGGCCGCGCTCGACGGGATAGAAATATTGCGAACGGAACATCCGTTCACGCCCAGCGAGGTGAAGGAGGTCACGGTGCATCTGGCAACCGATGAAGCCAACATTGTAAACAATCGAGAAATTCCGGGGATTTGCCTGCAGCACATGGTCGCGGTGATGTTGCTGGACAAAACCGTAACTTTCCGTTCAACGCATGACGCCGCGCGAATGAAGGATCCGGAGGTATTACGAGAGCGCGCGAAAGTGCAGCTCATCAAGGATGAAGAATTGCAGAATCTGATGCCATTACGCGTTGCTGTGGTTGATATCAAATTGGCGGACGGAAAGCGGCTTACTCAGCGTGTCGATAATGTGCGGGGCACGCCGCAAAATCCGATGACGCGGGAAGAAGTGGTGGCGAAAGCGAAGGACTTGATTACGCCGGTGATGGGCGTGGCGGGGGCCACCAAGCTGGTGGAGCGAGTCATGAATTTCGAAAGCGTCAAAGATATCAGAGAAATGCGGCCTTTTCTTCAACGCACATAATTTTGCGGTGTCCGCCGCAACACGAGCCAATAAGAATTTCTGAGGCGAAGGAGAGCATCGATGCCAACCAGTCGAAACGCCGAAACGAAGGACAACGCCGCGACTTTGACGAGGCGAAGCTTGTTTGAGCTTGCAGGGTTGGCGGTAGCCGCCACCGCAATATCTCCGGCGCTGACAACGGAGAAACCTTTTCGGTCTTCGGTTCCACCCGCTAAGACTCCGGCGGACACCGTGGGATCGGTAATGACCACGCTAAGCACCTACATGAGCGAAGCGGGTGCGAAAGCGCTGCCTGATGAAGTAGCGGAAAAGACTAAACAGCACATTCTCGACACTTTCGCCGCCATGATCTCGGGTTCTGAGTTGCCACCTGGAAGAGCGGCACTGGGATTTGCCAAGGAATACGGTGGCAAGGAGGTTGCGACTGTCGTGGCGTCGAATACGTTGTGCGGCGCACTCGAAGCGGCGATGGTGAACGGCGTAACGGCGCACTCGGATGAGACTGACGATTCAAATGGTCCATCACATTCGCATCCGGGATGCGCGGTGGTTCCGGCTGCGCTTGCGGCGGGGGAACGGTTTGGAATCAGCGGTAGTCAATTTCTGCGCGCTGTGGCACTTGGCTACGACGTGGGATGCCGGTTCACGATTACGTTGGGAGGGCAGCGCTACGAGAATGAGAGTCATTTCAGCACGCACAGTATCGCTACAATCTTCGGAGCCGCGGCGGCGGCGGGTTGCGCGGCAAACTTGAACGCCAGGCAGATGCGATTGCTGTTGGGTTATGCCGCGCAACAATGTTCCGGCCTGACTTCCTGGCGTCGAGATAGCGAGCATATGCAAAAGGCATTTGTCTTCGGAGGCATGACTGCTCGCAGCGGGCTGACTTCTGCTCTGGTGGTGCATGCGGGTTGGACAGGAGTCGAGGATATCCTGACGGGGACGGATAATTTTTTTGAGGCCTTCAATCAGCGTGCCGATTCCACTGGTTTAGTGGACAAACTGGGTGAGCGATACGAAGTATCGCGCACAGACATCAAGAAGTGGACGGTTGGATCACCTATCCAGGCAGTGCTCGACGCCATGGTGATCTTGCTGGAGCGGCGCCGCTACGACGCGGGTCAGATTAAGCAGGTCACGGTGCGGTTGGCGCCTCCTGAAGCGATTACGGTAAATAATCGGGAAATGCCGGACATTTGTGTGCAGCACATGACGGCGGTGATGCTGCTGGACAAGACGGTCACGTTCCGGAGCGCGCACGATCAGGCACGCATGAAAGATCCGGCGACTCTTCGAGAGCGCGCGAAAGTACAGCTCATTCCTGACGAAGCGCTTTCGCGATTTTTGCCGACGCGCGCGGCGAAAGTCGAAATTACGCTAATCGACGGAACGCTATTGAGCGAGGAAGTCGACGCGGTCCGAGGAACGGCGAAAAACCCGATGAGCCATGACGAAGTGATCGCGAAAGTACGCGATCTTGTGACGCCTGTTCAGGGAGAAGCGAAGTGTTCTGATCTGATTGAGAAAATTCTGAAGATTGAGAACGTAAAGGATATTCGGGAAATTCGTCCGGTCCTGCAGCGGAAGTAATCTTATTAGGGATGCTGTTCAAGCGGTGAGTTTGCCAACGCTTGCTTTGGCCACGTAACTTCTCGAACTGGTCCCACGAGAAAGAGCCAAGACGACGTGCCGGATAGAGCGACGATAGCGAGGATCGCAAATGGCCAGTAGAAGTGGCCGGTGCGATCCAGAACAAATCCAGTAACCGCAGGGGCTACCACGCCCGCCAAATTGCCCACAAAATTCTGCAAACCTGTCCAGCGTCCCGCGGCATAGGGTCCCGCGAGAGTCTGGGTGATAGCCCAGATGTTGGATGAACTGATGCATTGAAACCCGATACCCATCATCAACAAGGCCACGCTTAGAGAGGGAGTGCTGATGGCCGATAAAAGAAGAAAAACACCCCCGGCTCCCAAGCCTCCGGCAACAATGGTCTTGCGAACGCGAGTCGGTGTTGCGCCCGCCCTGATCCAATAATCGGAAGCCCAACCCGACGCGATGGACAGGCAGGCGCCGATGAGGTAAGCCGCGCCGCCGATCTTGGCCATCGCATACATTGAAAAATGTCGCTCCCGGACCAGGTAGAACGGCAACCAGGTGAGGAGGAAATAGTTCACGTAATTATGGCCGAACATCCCGATGCAGGTGCCCCAAGCCGATCGCTGACGCAGCAACGCGGCAAAACTGGGCGCAGCTTTTTTAGAAAGATGAATTGCCGATTTCGGGTCCGGCATCCATGTGATCCAAGGGATCAACCAGGACAAGCTGAATAGCCCGAGCACCATGAAGAATGCGCGCCAGCCGAACCTGACGATCAGTAACCCGCCGGCCAGCATGCCAAATCCCGGCCCGAGCGCCAGTCCGGCAGAAACCACCGAATTGGCGACGCCGCGATGCTCTTCCCGATAGTGAAGGGCGATGATTTTCGAGTAGGAGGGATAGGCAACAGATTCGCCGATGCCCAGTAATAGACGGAAGGCCAGAAGCAGAAAAAATCCGTTGACGAGCCCGATACCAATGGTGGCGACGGACCACAGAAAGAAACCGCCGGCGAAAACCCAGTTAACGTTGAGGCGATCCACCAACCACCCGGAAAAGAGTTGCAGAGATGCGTAGCTCCAGAAAAATGAAGAGAGCAACACACCTAACTGAGACGCGGAAAGATGCAGCTCGTCTTTCAGCATGGGAGCAGCGATGGAAAGATTGGAGCGATCTATGTAGCTGATGAATACGGAAAGCCCCAGCAAGGTGAGAACTCGCCAGAGCGGACCGGTCAGTGGTTTTGTATGCGTCTTTTCGGCGGGCATATCGAGTGGGCGATTCTCTCTCTACGTAACTATGAATTGCAATGTAATCCGCAATAATTACGTAAGTAATATTCATAACCGCTGAACTCGCCGACACTGGCGTCTTTAAAATCGCTGCGATGTATGCCGTAATCCGGACGACTCGGCTGCGGTTGCGGAATAATTCTTAGCCCCACGCCTTAAACTAGCCGCGTTTTGGGAGCAAAGAACGACAGATGAACGCAAATTAACTCTGAGTTAATTCATGCCCGATAACAAAAAATTACACTCGTCTTCAAGATACGATTATCGGCAAGGACCATAAATTTCTGAGCTCTTCGCGTGCTGTGACGATTTCGACAGGCCTCGATTGTTGAAGACCGTGCAGTTCCCTTGGAATCTATGCAGCATACGAAACTGACCTCCGGGCAGATCACAGGCTTTTGGGCTGCGTGGTCCGGCTGGACGCTCGATGGAATGGATTCATTTATCTATGCCCTGGTATTGAGTCCGGCGCTTTCAGAACTTCTTCCCAAGTCGGGGTTCGCAAAAACTGCGGAAAATGTCGGCCTGGCAGGCTCCATTTTGTTCGCGTTATTTCTCGTAGGGTGGGGCCTTTCCTTTATATGGGGTCCGATCGCAGATCGCTTTGGGCGCACACGAGTGCTGGCGGCAACGGTGCTGGCGTACGCAGTTTTCACAGGGGCGGCGGCGCTAGCCGAAAACGTATGGCAGCTAGGACTTTTTCGATTACTTGCGGGCATTGGCATAGGAGGAGAGTGGGCGCTCGCGGGCACTTACGTCGCTGAGGCATGGCCAGAGGATCGCCGCAAAATGGGCGCGGGGTATTTGCAGACCGGCTATTATTTTGGTTTTTTTCTCGCCGCTGCTCTGAATTACACCGTTGGAGCCCGCTTCGGTTGGCGCTCCATGTTTCTTTGCGGTCTGTCCCCAGTGATCGTTTCCATTCTTATCACTGCAAAAGTAAAGGAACCGGAGCGCTGGAAACACAGGATCGGTGAAAGCAAACGCACGGGATCGCTGGCTCTAATCTTCGGCGCGAAGTATCGCAGGCAAACCATTGTCAATGCGGCTTTACTCACCGTGGCCATCGTCGGTTTGTGGGCTGGTGCGGTCTACGAGCCCACGGCGATCATGACCCTGGCAAAAAAGGCCGGCATGTCGTTAGCACAAGCCTCAAAGACGGCATCTATCGGAACGGCGATTCTTTCTCTCGGAACAATTTTAGGTTGCCTGGCGGTCCCCCGATTGGCGGAACGTCTCGGACGAAAGAAGACTCTGGCCGTCTATTTTGCGGGCATGTTAGCCTGCATATCGCTGAGTTTTGGTTGGGCGTTTTATTTGGAGAATGGGCTGGGACCGTTCATCGCGTGTTTATTTTTTTTGGGTTTTTTTGGCGGCAATTTTGCGCTGTTCAGCTTGTGGCTTCCAGAGCAATACGAAACGTCAGTTCGCGCAACGGCCTTCGCATTCGCAACTTCCTTTGGCCGCTTTATCGGGGCCGGCGTCAATTTTTTAATCGGCGCGATGGTCCGGCACGCTGGCACGATAGGCAAACCCGTCGCATATACGGCAATTGCGTTTGGGCTGGGACTTTTAATCATTCCTTTCGCGCAAGAGACTCGAGGTCAGACCTTACCGGGTTGAAAGTTCTGTCGCTTTTTTGCCGCAGGCTTCTGAATCTCATCGCCGGAATCAGCGGAATTGAATCTTGCATCTGGAGAAGTGATTTCCAATGAAGAGCCCGGACGTGTTCGCGACAAGATCTTGGACGACGCGTCGAGAACGCAAGAAGAGGCGCCTTTTGCGGCTGGCCGGCTATCGTGACGGCCGGGTCATACAAAAGGCAGACATGATTGCGGCCATGGAAGAGCTGCTGGAGCCGGGCGATCGCGTCTGTCTTGAAGGCAATAATCAGAAGCAGGCGGATTTTCTTTCTCGTATGTTGGCGGAAGTCAACCCGGCGCGAATCCATAGTTTGCACCTCTTGATATCCGTGCTCAGCCGGCCGGAGCACCTGGACTTATTCGAACGGAAGATCGCTAACCGGGTGGATTTCTCCTTTTCCGGACCACAGGCGGTTCGCTTGGCGGAGATGGTATCGGATGGCCGTATTCAGATTGGCGCAATTCACACCTATCTGGAACTTTTTGGCCGATACTTCGTCGATTTAACACCGGATGTTTCGTTCATCGCAGCGGACAGCGCCGACAACGAAGGAAATCTTTACACCGGTGCAAATACCGAAGAAACGCCACTGATCGCTGAAGCCACGGCGTTTCGCGATGGACTTGTCGTCGCGCAAGTGAATGAGATCAGTAAATCGATTCCGCGCGTCGACATTCCCGGCTCATGGGTGGACCTCATTGTGGTGGCAGACCGCCCGTATGCGATCGAACCGTTATTTACACGCGATCCCGCGCTCATAACCGATGTTCAGATTTTGATGGCGATGTTGGTAATCCGTGGGATCTATGAAAAGCACAGTGTCCGCACGCTGAATCACGGCATAGGGTTTGACACCGCAGCCATAGAGTTATTGCTGCCGACCTACGGCGAGTCGCTGGGGCTGCGCGGGAAGATATGCACGCACTGGGTTCTCAATCCACACCCCACGCTGATTCCAGCAATCGAAAGCGGCTGGATTGAGAGTGTGCATTGCTTTGGAAGCGAAGTTGGAATGGAGCGTTACGTCGCGGAGCGTCCGGATATTTTCTTCACCGGTTCCGATGATTCGCTGCGCTCTAACCGCGCGTTCAGCCAAGTCGCTGGTTTGTATGCCGCCGATCTGTTTATTGGCTCCACATTGCAAATGGACGGGCAAGCAAATTCCTCGACAGCAATTGCCGGCCGAATCGCTGGTTTTGGGGGTGCGCCGAATATGGGAAGCGACCCACATGGCCGGCGCCATCCTACACCCGCTTGGCTGGAGATGACGTCCGAGACTGGAGACCAGACACGGGGGCGGAAACTCGTCGTGCAACTCGTGCAAACTTTCCGCGAGGGTATGCAGCCCACGTTTGTAGAGACACTCGATGCGGTAGCAGTAGGCCGAAACGCGGGGCTGGCCTTGCCGCCCATCATGATTTATGGAGACGATGTTACGCATGTTGTGACGGAAGAGGGCATCGCATATTTATACCGTGTGACGGACTTGCGGGAACGCCGCGCCGCGCTTGCGGCGATCGCCGGAGTAACAGCACTTGGCCGAGAGAGCTCCTTTGAGCGAAGGGCCGATTTGAGAAAACGCGGGATTGTCGCCCTACCGGAAGATTTAGGGATTAGGCGATCAGATGCTCGGCGTTCGCTGCTGGCGGCGAAAAGCGTGAAGGACTTAGTGGAATGGTCCGGGAATCTTTATAGTCCACCCGCGAGGTTTAGGAGTTGGTGATGCCCTGCGCCTATGTCAGTCATGCAAATCCGACAGTGGGCGAACCGCTGCCCGGCGTTCACTGGCTTGCGCATGCGGCCGTTCGCGCGTTGGTGGAGGAAGCTGATCTCACACCCAAACCTGGTCTGGTGGACACGCGAGGTTCTGGCGCGCATGCCGACATGAATCTGGGAATGCTGCATCGCTCTGCTTACTCGCTGCTCGCTACGTTCACGGCGATCGCCACCAGGGCGTTCGGAGCGAAGGAAAATATCTCCCTGCGAGAGAGCCTGTCTCAACTTGGCCGCGATGGCGAGCGAACGATGCTGCGAATAACGGGCGGTGTGAATACTCACCGCGGCGCGATATGGACGTTGGGCTTATTATGCGCAGGTGCAGCCATGCTTGCTGGCAAGGAGCAAACTGCCGAGAAGATATGCGCAAAAGCAGCACGAATCGCGCGTCTACCCGACTCGTATACCTCGAACATCCAGACTCACGGACAGCAGGCACATTGCCAATATGGCGTGCTCGGAGCGCGCGGAGAGGCTGAAGGGGGGTTCAGGCACATCGTGGAGATCGGTTTGCCAATGTTGAAAAAATTGAGACTACAGGGGCTGGCAGAAGAACACGCCAGACTGAATGCGCTGGTTGCAATTATCGCTGAGCTTAACGACACGTGCTTATTGCACCGCGGAGGGCTTACTGCGCTGACCCTAGCGAAGCGAGGCGCCAGGAGGATTCTAGATTTGGGTGGAGTGGCGACCGATGAAGGGTTTTGCGCGATGGAGGAACTGGATCGTCAGTTGGTTCAATTACAAGCATCGCCCGGAGGCAGTGCGGACCTATTGGCGGGAGTGTTTTTTCTGGATTTTATCGAAACCAATCTTGTTTAGCGCGGGGGAAAAGCCATTGGAAACATTACATTTTAAATTTCCCGCTGGGCGACAGTCGCTTTCACGCAAGGCCCAAGTGGGAGTAGTGGCTTCGGGAAATCTCGAGGTCTTAATGGAACCAGGAAGTCCGGCAGGCTCAACCGTTCGTGTTCGAACGAGCGTCGCTGGATTCCAAGACCAGTGGTTGTCGATCTTTCGAACGTTTTTTGAGCGCCATGATGTTGCAGCGGCGATTGAGATCAACGACGGCGGAGCATCGCCTCCCACCGTGCAGCTGCGCCTCGAACAAGCGCTGGAAGAGTCCCGGCAATGAAAGAGGAAAGCTATGCGGAGAAGACCGCTCGCGAACGCGCGCGAGCGGTGCTCGATCGAGGGACCTTCCGCGAACTGCTCGACCCATTTGCCCGGATAGAATCGCCACATTTGCCCATTCAAGGATTAGTTCCGCAAAGCGACGACGGGCTGGTCATCGCACGGGGGAAGATAAGGGACAAAGATTCGCTCGTGCTCTCGCTGGAAGGGGGTTTCCAAGGCGGGTCCGTTGGAGAAGTGAACGGTGCCAAGATCGCCGGAGCACTGGAAGCTGTGCTTAAGGAGGTCCGATCCGGGACGCTCATTTTCCCGGTGTTGCTTTTCGACACTGGAGGAATACGCCTGCAAGAAGCCAACCTGGGTTTGTTGGCAATCAGCGAAATTCACTCCGCAATCGTTGCCTTGCGCAACTTCGTTCCTGTGATTGGCGTGATCGCGGGACATGTCGGTTGTTTCGGAGGGATGGGTATCGCGGCAGCTTTATGCAGTTTTCTGGTAGGCACCGAGATCGGCAGGCTGGGCCTCAATGGTCCAGAGGTTATCGAGCAAGAAGTAGGCACAACCGAGTTTGATTCGCGAGACCGAATACTCGTCTGGCAGACAATTGGCTGCCGCCGAAGATTCGACATGGGCCAAATCGATAAACTTGTGGACGATTCCGTAAATGCCGTGGCCTCCGCGGTGGGAGAGACGATCAGTCTTGGAGCGGTCCGAGCAGCAGGTGTGGGGCCGACAAGAACCCGCGATTTCGCCCGGCAACTGCAAAACATACACGAATACCCCGTGGCCAATCGGGTGACATTTCCTGCCTCATCCTCTGAACCCAGCCGCGGGCTGCAATGGTTCAATGCGCTCATAGAAAATTACGTTCCGGTCGCAAAAGGAAAATCGGTCTTGGTTGAAGATGTGCAGTGGGGTAACGAGCTTGTCCGGGCAATAAGTGTGGTTCCCGATCCTAATGCGCGATTTCCGCAGGCACGCCAAGGCCAAGTGGGACTCGAGGAAGGCTGGGGAATTGCTCAAGCGATTTGGGAAGCGATTAAGAGTGATGAAGGGAAAATGCGGCGTGCATTGTTGGCGATCGTCGACGTTCCCGGTCAGGCGTTTGGATTTCACGAAGAAGCCGTTGGAATTCACCTTTCGCTGGCTGCTGCCGTGGACGCGTATATCGCTGCCCGTGAACTCGGGCATCCGATCGTCACGCTCATTGTTGGAAAGGCCATTTCGGGTGCGTTCCTGGCGCATGGATTGCAAGCCAGCGAAATTCTGGCGTTGGATGATGACCGCCTCGAGATTCACGTGATGTCCGAAGCGTCGGTCGCGCGAGTAACGCGCCGCAGCCCCAAGCAAGTCTCCGAGCTGGCCCGAATCGCTCCCTCGACGGCGCGCGATGTGCGATCGTTTGCCGAACTGGGTGGCGTGGATCGCCTGCTAAGAGTGAACAATCCTGATCTACCTGATGCGCAATCAGTCGAAAGTGTTCGCGGGGAGATACTGGAAGCGATTCAACGAGTTCGCGCTGTTCCGAAAGAACCGCGGACGCGTGTCGATCTGCACTCGGCGGAGGTCACGCGAAAGATGTCTCGCCGAGTCCGACAGGAAATAGAAACGGAATGGGAAGTAATGACGCCGTGAGAGTCCACGATCTTTTGTGGATTTCGAAGGACACGGAATTGTTGTCGTTGGGCCAGCCAGCGTGGGTCCGAGACGCACTTACGCAATCCTCGGTTGTCGTGGTGCGGCGTGCCGACGCACCACCTGGATTTATTCCGGTAGGAATCAGAGGAAGCGGCCGGGGACAGCGTCATGCTGCCTTTTTGCGAAAAGCCGATGTTCTTGCGTGCAGAACCCCGGAATCGCTGGCCACAGAACAGGTATGGCATGAAGCTTCGGTGGCTCTGCCATTACCGCTGCTACGCGCTCTAAAAATGGTCAGCGAATTCAGCAAGAGAAACCATCTGGTCTGGGGACCGATTGGTAGCGTCGGCTACGAGCTCGCGACTGGGACGCCAGTGACGGGCGCTACGAGTGATCTGGATATGCTAGTTCGCTGCGATGCCTCCCTAAGTCGCGCATGCCTCCGTGCGCTCCACACGATCCAGCCTGGCCTCGTGCGCGTCGATGTGATTCTTGAAGGCCCAGCTGGAGCGGTGGCCCTCGAGGAATACTTGCAAGACCGACCTGCAATGATCAAGACCGTCAGAGGTCCGCGCATCGAGACGTTCACCTGGTAACTACGGCGAAGGCGAACAGAGTGGGCGCATTAAGTATATTTAATTTTGCGTTCAGGTCTGGCCCCAAGGTTTCGAACTAAACTCAGCGCCTAAACACCCGCGAATTTCCAAGGAACCCATGCAAACCGAAACCAACGATCAGAAAGGCGGTGGTCTGCCTCAGAAAGGCCGGGGCTACGCGATCGCTGCCGGAATCCTGGGTTGGACACTGGACGCGTTTGATTTTTTCGTGGTGGTTTTCTTGGTTGATACGCTGGCAGGGCATTTTCAGGTAGGGAAAAGCTCAATCGTTTTGAGCATTGGTGCCACCTTAGCGATGCGCCCAGTAGGTGCGTTGTTATTTGGAACGTTGGCGGACCGCTACGGACGGCGGAAGCCACTTATGGCTGTAGTCGCATACTTTTCCCTGATAGAAGTTCTGAGCGGTCTCGCGCCGACCTATCCGATATTCCTTGTCCTGCGGTTGTTGTATGGAATCGGCATGGGAGGATTTTGGGGAGTTGGTGCGTCACTCACTATGGAGAGTGCGCCGCGACGCTGGCGGGGCCTGCTTTCCGGCTTGCTACAAGGCGGGTACCCGCTGGGTTATTTGCTTGCTGCCGTGGCGGCGCGATTGATCCTGCCCGCGTGGGGTTGGCGGGCAATGTTTTGGGCAGGCTTGGTGCCGGGCGTCATCACCATGCTCATTGCGTACAAATCTCCAGAGTCAGAAGCCTGGAAACAACACCGGGTTCCCAGTGTCTGGGGAATCGTCAGAGTTGTTTGGGATCATCGCAAGAGTTTTTCGTATCTCGTCCTGATGCTGACACTAATGATCGGCCTTTCGCATGGCACTCAAGATCTTTATCCTGATTTTCTAAAAACCGCGCACCACATTTCGCCGAATGTCGTGGCCTATCTGGCGATGTTTTACAACGTTGGCGCGCTGCTGGGAACAATCTCTGTAGGTCACACTTCAGAGCGGCTGGGAAGACGCCG
>Ga0137403_10001908_pt1 | contig 25973 bp, 23 predicted proteins | sample CZOMad2_1_16fung_FD_122057 | JGI IMG/M metagenome (GOLD analysis project Ga0137403, IMG submission 122057) | Vadose zone soil fungal communities from Angelo Coast Range Reserve, California, USA - CZOMad2_1_16fungal (Hybrid Assembly) | ecosystem: Environmental > Terrestrial > Soil > Vadose zone... | reverse complement strand
TAGGACCGGTTCTGCCGGCGCAACTCCTTGGCGCCATCAGGGTTCTGATCCATCCATTCCCTGATCCGCTGCATCGACATCTCCTCTTTCGGGATAATGCCGCGATCGATCAGGATGCGCCCGACGGGCAAATAGGGGTAGCCGTTATGCGCGTCGTAATTGATGCGGACGGTCGAGCCATCTTCGAGATGAACCCGCGCCGAGCCCTGGATTTGCGCGAACAGCAAATCGGTTTGATCCTTGAGCCAGCAGATTTCGAGGCCACGGCCGGCAATCGCGCCGTCTTCGATCTCGGCCCGATCGTAATAGGGCACGAGCTTGCGACGGCCGATCTTGCGAAACACCTGCCCCTTGTTGGGCAAGCCGACCGCACTCTGATTGAGGCCGCGGACGAACAAATTCGACGGGCGGCGATAGACCGGCACATTGTAGATTTCGGTCTGGGTCCGGGAACCGTCGATGACGGGCTCGTAGTAGCCGGTGACGAAACCTGCATCTTCCCCGAGCCGCGAGATTTGCAAAGGCAAAAAATGCTGCTCGAAAAAGGCCCGTGCTCTGGCGCCATCGGTGATGTCGAGCGCCCTGGCGGCCCGGCATGGCTCGCGCAGCGAGGTCCCCAACGCCTTGGGGTCGGCGGGAGGTTTCCGTTGCCGGGCAATTGACGCGCAGCTGATACGAAAGGCCTTGTACGCCAACAGATGATCGTCGCCGCCCCAGCCTGCGATTTCGCTCCATGCCAGCGGTGAATACTGGCTGCCACTGATCTCGAGCGGCCACTCAAGCCGCGGATAGGGAACGGGACGGGCCTTTGGAAGATGCGAGCGCTCACCATGCGAGCCAGCCGGCGTATGCGCTCGAGGGGCCGCCATCGCCACAAACGGCGCGAGCGTTGACGCGATAGCGATCACACAAAACGCGGCGACCAGTCGCCGCACGCGAGCCGTGTTAGTGAGCGCTTCCGGTGCCAACCAGCTTCCAGTTCGGATCGCGTGATGCGGTGTCGCGGGCGAATGTCCAAACATCGGTGATATCGGTGACCTTGTCCGGATTGCCGTCGACGATGGTACCGGTCTTGTCGCGGGTGACCGAGATCATTTGCGACACAAAGCGAACGGTGAGCTGGGCTGCGCGATCGCGGGCTTCGGCGCTGACGATTTCGGCCTTGTCGATCGACACGAAGCGGGTCTCGGTCTTTTGCTCCTGCCTCTCGCGCTCCTTGATCGCGGCCTCGAAGCTCTCATAGACCTCGGGCGACAACAGATCCTTCAGCGCGCGGCGATCGCCGTTGGCGAACGCCAGCACGATCATTTCGTAGGCACTGCGCGCGCCACTGAGAAAATGACGCGGATCGAACGAGGGGTCATGGGCTGCAATCGCATCAAGACCCTGGGCCAGCGGGGTGCCGGGCTCGGCCAGGCCCTTCCAGCGATCGGTCGGCGGCGCTACGTCGGCCGTCGGCGCCAGCGGCGCCTGATCGATCACCGCCCCCGGCATCGGGACGACGTTGTTGTCCTGCGCGCCCTGCACGACATTGCGCGCGGCGCGATCATATGGCGGCCGTTCGTTTCCGGTGCGCTGCCCGAGGACATTACGCAGGCGCAGGAAAATGAAGACCGCCAGCGCCAGGAAGATGATGGTGTAAATATCCACGTCGCATTCGCTTTCTGATTCTCACGCCGGCGATTAAGTCCGGCGGTAGAGCACTCCCTCGGGGGCCGGCAGAGATTACATCATGGATGGGTCAGCAGCATGTAGGCACGAAACCTGGCCGGGCCAATGGCGCGTCCTGACATGAAATGCCATGCCGGCGGAAACAGCCCAGGCCGGCGCACTTAGCCATTTGCCACAGCGTGAATTGTAGCGCGTTTTCGCCGCGGGAGGAAACCCCGATAATGGCGGGAAATCGCGCGTATTCAACAATTTAGATTGCGGATCGGGCGTTTGGCGGGCTTGGATTGTTCCGTGCGGCCGCGTCGCGCAATCGAGGAGGCCAGGGCGTGACGGCCCGGCCGCGATTGTCGTCCTTGTGAAGTGAGGCGAGGCTATGATAGCCACTCGCCCCGACAAGGCATTTTCGTACCTCATAAGCGAATTCGGACGCAAACCGGCCCTCCGCTCGCTAAAAAACGTTCCAGGAGAGATTTCCATGACCAACGGCAACGGCGCGCCCCCCGAGGCGGCCCCTCCTCCCCAGTTGAACGTGCTGGCGCAGTACACCAAGGACCTTTCGTTCGAAAATCCGAACGCACCGGCCTCGCTCGCCCCCCAACAGCAGCAACCGGCGATCAATATCCAGATCAACGTCAGCGCCAACAATATCGCCGAAAATGAATTCGAAGTGACACTTTCGGTCGAAGGCAAGGCAGAGAATGCCGGCAAGCTGATGTTCAGCTTCGACCTCGCCTATGCCGGCGTGTTCCGGATCGTCCACGTACCCAAGGAAAATCTGCATCCTTTGGTCATGATCGAATGCCCGCGGCTGTTGTTCCCCTTCGCGCGCGAAATCATCGCAACCTCGGTGCGCGATGGTGGGTTCCCGCCGCTGATGCTGGACCCGGTCGATTTCGTCGGTCTCTATCGTCAGAATCTCGAACGGCAGGCCGCGCAGACGGCGGCGCAGGTCAAGCCCAGCTAGGAGGCAGGCTCAAGCCGCCAGGAAATCATTCCAGATCGGCTTGTCGCCCAGCGTCACCACAAAGTCGCGATGTGCCGCGCGATCGGCCTCGCTGACCCGCGGCGCGAGCGGCACCTCACGTTGCCGTCGCGGTACTTCACCGTATCCGCCCGCACCGGGGTCCCGGGATTCCGCAGCAAGAATCAATTGCGACTGCCGGGCACCGATCAGATCAATGTACACCTCGGCGAGCAGTTCGGCGTCGAGCAACGCGCCGTGCTTGGTGCGGCGGGAATTGTCGATCGCATAGCGTGAGCAGAGATCATCGAGCCGGTTCGAGACCCCTGGATGCTTGCGGCGCGCCAGCAGCAGCGTGTCGACAAGCCGTTCCCGCGCGATGGCCTGCCGCTTTACTCGGTCAAGTTCGGCATTGATGAAGCTGATATCGAACGAGGCGTTGTGAATCACCAGCGGCGCGTCACCTATAAACTCCAGGAACTCCTCGACCACTTCGGCGAATAGCGGCTTGTCCAAGAGAAATTCCCTGGAAAGGCCATGTACCGCGTAGGCTTCGGCCGGTATGTCGCGCTCGGGATTGAGATGCCGATGGAACGTTTGGCCGGTCGGCATGCGGTTGAAGATCTCGACACAGCCGATTTCAACGAGCCGGTCGCCGCGCAGCGGGTCGAGGCCGGTGGTTTCGGTGTCAAGAACGATTTCGCGCATATGTACAAGCCGCCGGGAATGACGAATCAGGGTCGTCGCGGCGCCATCTTAACAGCCTCGCCCAGAATGTCCCGGATTCGCGCCCGCACAGGGTCGAGGCCATGCGACGTATCCACCACGAAATTCGCGCGCTTTCGCTTTTCGGCGTCGGGCATTTGTCGCGCCAAAATCGCCTGCAGCTTCTCTTCTGTCATGTTGGGGCGCTCGAGAATCCGCTGGCGCTGAATTTCCGGGGTGGTCGTGACGACGACCACGGCATCGACACGATTCTCGCCGCCAGTCTCGAACAGAAGCGGCACATCCACCACCGCAACCGGCGCACCGGATTGTTCGGCATCATGCAGGAATTTCTGACGCGAGGCGCCGAGCATCGGATGAACGATGGCCTCAAGCCGCTTGATCGCGGCCGGATCGTGAACCACGCGTGCCGAAAGCCGGTTGCGATCGACCTTGCCGCCCACGGTTGCGCCTGGAAACGCTGCTTCGATCGCGGGCGCAGCTTCGCCTTCGTATAACATGTGAACGGTCGCATCGGCGTCGTAGACGGGGACGCCAGCCTCCGCGAACAGTTTCGCGGTGGTCGATTTCCCCATCCCGATCGAGCCAGTCAGTCCAAGAATGACCATTTGAGTCCTCAGATGCGAAGCAGGCGCTCGCTGCGGAGAAATGCGAGCAGTGGCAGAAGTGGCAGCCCAAGGATGGTGAAGTGGTCGCCTTCGATACGGTCAAACAAATGGACACCAAGACCTTCAAGATGGTAGGCGCCGACGCTGGAGGTGACCGCCGCGCCTGCTGCATCGAGATAGGCGTCGATTTCGGTCTCGATCAGCGGCCGCATGGTCATGCGCGCGATCGCGACTTTCTCGAACAATATCTTGCCGTCGCGCGCCACCGCAACCGCCGAGTATAGCTCATGACTTTCGCCAGCGAGCGCACGCAGTTGCTCGGCAGCCTGCGCTCGGCCGACCGGCTTGCCGAAGAGCTGTGTCCCCAACGCCAGCGTCTGGTCGGCACCAATGACATATCGGCCTGATCGCCGCGTCGATACGAACAGGGATTTTTCGCGCGCCAGGAGGGCTGCGATGTCGGCGGGTGCCGAAAGGCCGGAGGCCTGCTGGATGGCCCGTTCATCGATTTCTGCGGGCACGGTCTCGAAGGTGAGGCCGGCATCGGCGAGCAGCATTTGCCGCGCCCGGCTTTGCGACGCCAATATCAATGAATCCTTTCCGCACCACAGCGTCATTCTGCAAGCCGTTGCCGCTGCCTGTCGGTAAACAGCTTCAAGATCGCAGCCGCCGTCTCCTCGATCGACCGGCGCGTTACGTCCAGCTGGGCCCAATTGAATTTGGCGCACAATCGCCGCGCGAACGCCACTTCGTCGGTGACGGCCTGCCGATCGATATAGGTGTCGTTGCCCCGATCGCCCATGCTCAACAGCCGGTTTTGCCGGACCTGGATCAGGCGCTCCGGCGTCGCGTGCAGACTGACCACCAGCGGTTTCTTCAGGCCTTCCAGCTGACGCGGGATCGGGATGCCCGGCACCAGCGGAACGTTGGCGGTGCGGATACCGCGATTGGCAAGGTAGATCGAGGTCGGCGTCTTTGATGTGCGAGAGACGCCCACCAGAATCACGTCGGCCTCCTCCAACCCTTCGACGTGCTGGCCGTCGTCGTGCATCATCGTATAATTCAGCGCGTCGATCCGCTTGAAATATTCCGCATTCAGCGTGTGCTGGGCACCTACCCGCCCCGTCGTCGGCGCGCCGAGATAGGCCTGGAACAATTGCATGACCGGGCCGATGATCGAAAGGCTCGGTACATTGATTGCCTGGCATTTGGCCTCGAGCCGGCCAACCAGATCCTTCTCCAGCAATGTGAAGAGCACGATGCCCGGTGATTCCTCGATTTCACTCAGCACCCGGTCGAGCTGTTTCTGGCTGCGCACCAATGGATAAACATGTTCGACCGGTGTCACATTGGCATATTGCGCGGCCACCGCGCGCGCCACGGTGATCAACGTCTCACCGGTCGAATCGGAGACCAAGTGCAGATGGAAATAATTGCCGGTCGTGGGCACCAAGACCCCTGTGTATCCTGTGGATCGCTGTGGAGCTTACCTGAGAGAATCGCAAACGTGGCGACGGATCAGGGATAACCGAGCTTTTTCTTCACAGGTCTCAAAATAAGGATAAGTCGATTTGGCAGTGGCGTCGATAGTGAGGTTTTGTGAATTGTCTCTTCATAAACCGACGGTATCGCAACGCAACTGCCTGAAGCAGATCGTCTTATCTGGATTATCAAATTCGTCGGGCCAACTGTTGATGGGTGTGAACAAGCTTTGGGAATTACGGGACAGTGTTGCGCGGGCTCAATTCACTGTTACTTAGACTCAAACCTAAGATTCTAAAATTATTGTTTTAGTGAAGTGCCGCTTGCGGATATCTCTCGGCTGGCGCAAGAAAGAGATATTCTCGGCAGTGCTGAGGACACCCTGAAATCTTCCTCGGATTTGCGAAGACAGAAATCTCGCGTTCGCGCGCGAATGAGGCACGATGTACGAATGGATCAAGGCACTTCATGTGGTCGCGGTCATCGCGTGGATGGCCGGAATGCTCTATCTGCCGCGGCTTTTTGTCTATCACTGCGCGGCGGAGGCAGGATCGAAACAGTCCGAGACGTTCAAGGTGATGGAACGACGGCTACTGAAAGCGATCATGAATCCGGCGATGATCGCGACCTGGCTCGCGGGGCTTTACCTTGCGTGGGCCGGCCATTGGTTTTCAGCCGGCTGGCTACACGGAAAACTGCTGCTGGTGCTGGTACTATCCGGCGTCCACGGCTTTTTTTCCCGCTGCGTTAGGGATTTCAACGCCGACCGCAATGTGCGGAGCCAGAGATTCTACCGTTTTATCAATGAGGTACCCACCCTTTTAATGATCGGGATCGTCATCCTGGTTGTGGTGAAACCGATTTGAAAGTTGTGGTGATAGGCAACCGGATTTTTCGCCACCTTGCGGAAAGCCGGCTGATTTTCTATATTGTTGATATCCCACCCTACGCAGGCGGATGTGGCTGTGCTCCGGTCTCTTTGTTGGACCGGCCGCCACATCAGGTTTGAAGCCTCTCCGGCACTTTCCTAGCTCAGACCTGCGGACCTTCCTGATTCACGTCCGCATTTTCTAAAAGCCACCTTGCATCCCTCCCCCAAGTTACTCCACAGGACCACCCCAATGCGGGAAATTAAACTTCAAGACCTCAAAGCCCAGACAGCAGCCGAACTGGTTTCGTTTGCGGAGGAAAAAGGGGTCGAAAACGCCAGCACGATGCGCAAGCAGGAGCTGATGTTCGCCATTCTCAAGCAACTCGCGATCCAGGAAACCGACATCATCGGCGAAGGCGTCGTCGAGGTGCTCTCCGACGGTTTCGGATTCTTGCGCTCGCCGGACGCGAACTATCTTCCGGGACCGGATGACATTTACGTTTCGCCCTCGCAGATTCGCCGCTTCGGACTTCGTACCGGCGACACCATCGAGGGCCACATTCGCAGCCCGAAAGAGGGCGAACGTTATTTCGCGTTGTTGAAGGTCAATACGCTGAATTTCGAGGACCCGGAAAAATCCAAACACAAGGTCAATTTTGACAATCTGACGCCGCTGTTTCCGGACCAGCGCTTCCGGCTCGAGCTTGAAGACCCCACCAGAAAGGACCTTTCCGCAAGGGTTATCGACATCGTAGCCCCGATCGGTAAAGGCCAGCGTGCCTTGATCGTGGCCCCTCCGCGCACCGGCAAGACTGTGCTGATGCAGAATATCGCGCATTCGATCACGGCCAATCACCCCGAATGCTACCTGATCGTGTTGTTGATCGATGAGCGGCCGGAGGAAGTCACGGACATGCAGCGCTCGGTCAAGGGCGAGGTCGTTTCATCGACCTTCGACGAGCCCGCGGTGCGCCACGTCCAGGTCGCCGAAATGGTAATCGAGAAAGCCAAGCGGCTGGTCGAGCACGGCCGCGACGTGGTGATCCTCCTGGACTCGATCACGCGGCTGGGGCGTGCCTACAACACGGTGGTGCCTTCATCCGGCAAGGTGCTGACCGGTGGTGTCGATGCCAACGCGCTACAGCGGCCGAAGCGATTCTTCGGCGCCGCGCGCAACATCGAAGAAGGCGGATCGCTTACGATCATCGCTACCGCCCTGGTCGATACCGGCAGCCGCATGGACGAAGTGATCTTCGAAGAATTCAAGGGCACCGGCAATTCCGAATTGATTCTGGATCGCAAGGTTTCGGACAAGCGCACCTTCCCCGCGATCGACATTTCGCGCTCCGGCACCCGCAAGGAAGAATTGATCACCGATCCGCAGCTGCTCAAGAAAATGTACGTGCTGCGCCGGATACTCAATCCGATGGGAACGATGGACGCGATCGACTTCCTGCTCGACAAGCTCCGCAACACCAAGAACAACGCGGAATTCTTCGAGTCGATGAATACCTGAGCTGGTTCGCGAAGCTCGAATCGGGCGTCTCTGCGTGCTGCAGAGGCGCCCCTTTCATATGTGCAAGATCCCGTTGGGTATTTGCCGCGGCAAGGATTGTGTCTTATCCGTTGGATTGGTTAGCCGAACACAGGGCCGACTGAAATTGCGTTTGCGCTTTCAGTGGCCCGGGCACAAATAGGCGATGCATCCGCGAGAACAGACTATCTTTGCCTTGTCATCGGGCAGGCCGCCGAGCGCCATCTCGATTGTGCGGGTTTCAGGACCCCAGGCGGAGGCGGTGCTCGCCTCCCTCGCCGGGAAAATGCCTGAACCGCGGATGGCCTCGCGGGTGCTGCTGCGCGATGCCAGCCGGCAGCCGATCGACAATTCGGTCGTGCTGTGGTTTCCGGCCCCCGCGAGCGCGACCGGCGAGGATGTCGCGGAATTTCATGTCCACGGCGGGCGGGCGGTGCTGGCGGCGCTGTTCGCGACGCTCTCCGCATTCGAACACGTTCGAGCCGCCGAACCGGGCGAATTTACGCGCCGCGCCTTCGAGAATGGCAAGCTCGACCTCACCGAAGCCGAAGCCCTCGACGATCTGATTCGCGCCGATACCGATCGGCAGCGCCGCCAGGCGCTACGCCAGCTCAAGGGCTTGCTCGGCGATAGAGCGAGGGATTGGCGCGCACGGATCATCGAAGCCTCGGCGTTGATTGAGGCCGGAATCGATTTCTCCGACGAGGGCGATGTGCCTGCGGAGCTGATCGCGCCGGCATTGGCCAGGATCAAATCCCTCCTGGAGGAGATTCAAGAAGTCCTAGCGGCGCAGGGACGAAGTGAGCGGCTGCGCGAAGGACTGGTGGTGGCGATCTCGGGGCCGCCGAATGTCGGAAAATCGACCTTGATCAATCTACTGGCACGGCGGGAGGTCGCGATCGTCTCGCCGCACGCCGGCACCACGCGCGACGTCATCGAAGTCCAGCTCGATCTCGATGGTTATCCGGTGACGGTGATCGATACTGCTGGAATTCGGGAGACCGATGATCCCGTCGAACAGGAGGGCGTGCGACGGGCCCGCATGCGGGCAGGCGAGGCGGACCTGGTGTTGTGGATGATCGATGCGCAGCACGAGACGAGTGGGGACGCTGGCGAGGCGCCGGCGTGGGTAGTGCGCAACAAGATTGATCTTGAGGAGGCGGGTGAGGCGGCGGGGATCTCGCCGGAGGCGAGAGCAGGGACCGACTTTAAAATTTCCGCGAGCCGGGGCGATGGAGTTGCAGGATTGCTCGAGGCCCTGGTGGCTTTTGCGCGGGATTATTTCGGTTCAAAGGAGGACGGCCTGATCGGGCGGCACCGACAAAGAGAATTGCTGCAGGAGACGGTGGCGTCGCTGCGGCGGAGCATTGCGGTGGTGGCTGAGGGGGAAGAACTTGCGGCGGAGGAGCTGCGGGCGGCGGCCAATTCCTTAGGGCGGCTATTGGGTCGGGTCGATGTTGAGGATGTCCTGGATGCCATCTTCAGGGAGTTCTGTGTGGGGAAGTAGTATATCTATTGTTCATTTCTTGGTTCATTCCTAGTGGCCGAGCGTTTCACGTGAACGATCCTCTAACCACGGCCAAATGACCGTTTCACGTGAAACAACCAACTTTAGCACTTTCGAGTCTTGCGTGCGCGTTATAGAACGCCGGGCATGATCGCCGGCGCAGAATCATTCGACGTCATTGTCATTGGAGGAGGCCACGCGGGCTGCGAGGCCGCCAGTGCGGCTGCGCGTATGGACGCGAAGACCGCCTTGGTGACCCATCGCTTTTCAACCATCGGCGCGATGTCTTGCAATCCGGCGATCGGCGGCCTCGGCAAGGGTCACCTGGTCCGGGAGGTTGACGCCTTGGATGGCCTGATGGGCCGGGTTGCCGATGCGGCGGGCATTCAGTTTCGGATGCTCAATCGGCGCAAGGGTCCGGCCGTGCGCGGACCGCGGGCCCAGGCCGATCGGAAGCTTTACGCCGCCGCGATGCAGGCCGCCATCCGCGAGACGGCCAACCTGGCCGTGATCGAAGGCGAGGCCGACGAGTTGATCGTTTCGAACGGCCGCGTCACGGGTATCCGCCTTGCCAATGGCCGCGAGCTCTTCGCCGGTGCGGTCGTGATCACGACCGGGACCTTCCTACGTGGGCTGATCCATCTTGGCGAGCGCAACTGGCCCGCTGGCCGAGTCGGGGAGGCGCCGGCGACGGGTCTATCGACCTCATTCGAGCGCGCAGGCTTTACGTTGGGACGGCTGAAGACCGGCACCCCGCCACGGCTGGACGGCACCACCATCGACTGGTCGGCCGTCGAAATGCAGCCCGGTGACGTTCCGCCCGAGCCGTTCTCGGTAATGACCGATCACATCAGCACGCCACAAATCCAATGCGGTATCACCCGAACCACGCCGGCAACCCATGAGGTGATCCGGACCAATGTGCATCGCTCGCCGATGTATTCCGGACAGATCAAGAGCAGCGGCCCGCGCTATTGCCCCTCGATCGAAGACAAGATCGTTCGCTTCGGCGATCGCGACGGGCATCAGATCTTCCTGGAGCCGGAAGGCCTCGACGACACCACCGTCTACCCTAACGGCATCTCGACCTCGCTGCCGGAAGAAGTGCAGCTGGCGATCCTCGCGTCGATTCCGGGACTGGAGCACGTGCGCATGGTTCGCCCGGGCTATGCCATCGAATACGATCATGTCGATCCGCGAGAGCTTGATTCGAGCTTGCAAGCCAAGCGGCTGCCAGGGCTGTTCCTGGCCGGCCAGATCAATGGCACCACAGGTTATGAAGAGGCCGCCGCACAGGGGTTGGTCGCGGGCCTGAACGCCGCGCTGGCGTCCGGCGGCTCTGAGCCGATCGTGTTCGATCGCGCCGACGGCTATCTCGGAGTTATGATCGACGATCTGGTCACGCGCGGCATCACCGAGCCGTATCGGATGTTCACGTCACGGGCCGAGTATCGCCTGACGCTGCGCGCCGACAACGCCGATCAGCGCCTGACCGACAAGGGAATTGCGCTGGGGTGTGTAGGTCATGCACGTTCACTTCGTCACGGCGCCAAAATGGCCGCCCTGAATGCCGCGAAGACCCAGACCAAATCGCTGACGCTAACGCCGAATGAAGCTTCCAGATATGGCCTGGCGCTCAATAGAGACGGTCAGCGCCGCTCGGCCTTTGAGCTTCTGGCTTATCCTGAGATCGGCTGGTCGGAGATCCGTGGCATCTGGCCGGAGCTGTCGGCCATTGACCCAGCGATCGCGGTCCATCTTGAGATTGATGCGAAATACGACGTCTATCTCAAACGCCAGGTCGCTGATGTCGATGCCTTCCGCCGCGACGAGGGGCTGGTTCTCGGCGATGTGGACTACAGCGCGGTCCCCGGCCTTTCCAACGAGGCACGTTCGAAACTCCAAACGGCGCGGCCGCGCACGGTGGGGCAGGCGGGTCGGCTCGATGGTTTGACACCCGCCGCCTTGGGCATTCTGGCCGCCTATCTGCGGCGCGAAGCGCGACGGAAGCCAAGTGTTGGAGCGTCTACCGCGGGCACGTAAGGTGTTTCACGTGAAACAAGACGACGGCCGACTTGCCACGACCCGCTCAGCTCGCTCTGGGCGGAGAAAGTTCGGGAGGCGGATTCCATGACCTCCGGCGCCGGCAAACCACTGTCCCCGACCCCACCACGCAAAGGCGAAGCGCCGAGGGGGCCCGCCCCCTCCGACAAGTCAGCAGCGTTGGCGCTGACGCCTGTTTCACGTGAAACGGAGGCGCGGCTCGATCGTTTCGTTGATCTCCTGATGGAGTGGCAGATCAAGACCAACCTTGTTGCGCCGTCGACATTGGCAAATCTCTGGACCCGCCACATCTCGGATTCGCTGCAGCTTATGGTGATCGCCCCGGCCGCGAAAACGTGGGCGGATCTCGGCAGCGGCGGGGGTTTCCCAGGCGTGGTGCTCGCCTGTGCGTTGGCGGAAACGCCGGGCGCCCGGGTGCATCTGGTTGAAAGGAACGCCAAGAAGGCGGCCTTCCTGCGCGAGGCGATCCGCATCACCGGCTCCCCCGGGACCGTGCATCCGGCTGACATCGGGGATAACGTGGATAGAATCACAGGCCCCGTCGATTGCGTCACCGCCCGAGCCTTGGCTCCGCTACATAAACTTCTCGGGTTTGCGGAGCCCTTGGTGAGAAGTGGCGGGAAAGCGCTGTTTCTAAAAGGCCAAGATGTAGAGGCTGAATTGACCGTAGCCACTAAATATTGGAATATCGATCCTCAACTTCACGCCAGCCGCACCGGTGGACAGGGCTGGATCGTCGAACTCGATCGCATCGAGCGCCGTAACCCGTCCACCGCAGCCATGGCAACCCGCGCATGACCATAATTAGTGATATATTTCAAGATGATAAAGCCCAACGCGCGGTGGGCCATCCGCGCATTCTGGCACTCGCCAACCAAAAGGGCGGCGTCGGCAAGACCACGACCGCCATCAACCTTGGCACGGCCTTGGCCGCGATCGGTGAACGGGTGCTGATCGTCGATCTCGACCCGCAGGGCAATGCCTCGACCGGCCTTGGCATCGACCGCCGCAGCCGCAACTGTTCGACCTACGACGTGCTGATCGGCGAGGCGCCCTTGCGCGACTCGGTTGTGCCGACCGCGGTGCCCCGGCTGCATATCGCCACTTCGACCATGGATCTTTCTGGGCTCGAACTCGAGCTCGGATCAACGCGCGATCGCGCGTTTCGACTGCGTGATGCCATCGCGGCGCTCAACACCAACACCACGGAGGATACCGATTACACTTATGTTCTGATCGATTGCCCACCGTCGCTCAATCTTCTCACCGTCAATGCGATGGCGGCGTCCGACGCGATCCTGGTGCCGTTGCAGTGTGAGTTCTTCGCGCTCGAAGGCTTGTCGCAGTTGTTGCAGACGGTGGAGCAGGTGCGGGCCACGCTCAATCCCAACCTTTCGATCCATGGCATTGTGCTGACCATGTTCGACTCCCGCAACAATTTGTCCAACCAGGTTGTTGCCGACGTCAGGCAGTTCATGGGGAGCAAGGTTTACAAGACCATGATCCCGCGCAACGTGCGCATTTCCGAGGCGCCATCCTACGGCAAGCCGGTGCTGGTCTATGATCTCAAATGCGTCGGCAGCGAAGCCTATCTCAAGCTTGCGACGGAAGTCATCCAGCGCGAGCGCGAGCTGCGGGCGCATTAGTCCCCTAAGTCATTCCGGGCAATCCGCTCCGGCGGATTGATGCGGAAATCCCGAGATGGTGAAACGAAACTTCTCGGCCTCTTACCTCGAGATTCCGGATTCGCTCGCTTCGCGAACGCCCCGGAATGACGGCGGCAAGAGTTCCGAGCCGAAGTAACACAGGAGTGCTTAAGTTGAATCCAAGGGAGCTGGCGATGGCCGACGAAGCGCGTTCGCGATTGGGCCGCGGTCTTGCAAGTCTGATCGGAGATGTCGGCGGCGAGGCCGCGCATCTGGATCGGCCGCGGGCGCAGCGCAAGGTCCCGATCGAATTTCTCAAACCCAATCCGCGCAATCCGCGCCGCGACTTCGCCGACACCGAGCTCGGCGAACTCGCGGCATCGATCAAACAGCACGGCGTGATCCAGCCGATCGTGGTGCGGCCGGTCAAGGGCGCGCAGGATCGCTACGAGATCATCGCCGGCGAGCGCCGCTGGCGCGCGTCGCAGATCGCGGGCTTGCACGAAGTGCCGATCGTGCCGGTCGATGTCAGCGATTCGGATGCACTCGAATTCGCGATCATCGAAAACGTGCAGCGCGAGGACCTCAATGCGATGGAAGAGGCGCAGGGCTATCACGCGCTCGCCAATGAATTCAAACGCAGCCAGGACGAAATCGCAAAGATCGTCGGCAAGAGCCGCAGCCACGTCGCCAACATGATGCGCCTGACGAAACTGCCGGCCGAGGTGCAGGCCTACATCGCTTCGGGCCAGTTATCCGCCGGCCATGCCCGGGCGCTGATCGGCGTGCCCGACCCGACGGCTTCTGCCAAACACATTGTCGAGGAGGGCCTCAATGTGCGTCAGGCCGAGGCGCTGGCGCATGTCGAGGGCGTACCCGTGCGCAAGCCGCAAAAGGCGCGCGGCGGCCCTGTGAAAGACCCCAATACGGTCGCCCTCGAGAAGCGGGTCAGCGATGCCCTTGGGCTCGCGGTCAATATCGATCATCGCGACGCCGGCGGTACCGTGCACATCCGCTACCGCGACCTCGATCAGCTCGACGAGATCGTGCGCAGGCTGGCGAGGAAAGGCTGAAGAAAACGGCGCAGTTTTCCTTTTGCCTCTCCCGCGAAGAGCGGGAGAGGGGAAGAAAATCACCCCCGACGTTTCGCGTTCACCGCGATCGATAGCAGCACACGCTGCGCGATGACCGCGGCGAGCGGCGCCTGCTTGCGCATCTCAAGCGCCGCGGTTGCCAGTTGATCGATGATCAGCGTCAGCCGCGCCACACTGAAATTACGCAGCGCGGTCTCGACGTTTCCCTTGCGTGAAAAGTGGACCCGCGGAAATCCGCCGTCGAGCAATGCCGGTATTGGCGTTCCATCGGCAACGGCGAGCGCCGACTTGTGCAACCATGCGGCTTGCCGTTGGGCTGCCGAAAGTATCATGCCAGGGTAGGTGCCTGCCACCATCGCCTTGGCGAACTCGGTTTCCACGGTGGCGGCGTTTCCCGCGAAGGCGCCGTCCACGATCGGATCGATCTTCAGCTCGGAGGCGTCGGCAACCACCGCCTCCACGTCGTCGAGTGTAACCTCGCCTTTGTCATGGGCATAGAGGGCGAGCTTGCGCAACTCGTTGCGCGAAGCCTGGCGGTCGCCGCCAAGTAACGCCATCAGCACCGCGCGCGCATCGGACGCGATGCGCAAATTCGAGCCCCGCAGTTCATCGTCGATCAATTTCGCTAGTTCGCGCTCGCCGTCGGGATAGCAGGCGATTGCAACGGCGGTCCGGGCGCGTTCGCAGGCCTTGCGCAGCGGCGACTCGGGCCTCAGCTCGCCCGCCTCGATCACGATGCGACAATCCTTCGGAGGTGTCTCAGCCAGTGTGTCGACCCCGCTGGCAAAACTCCGCGAGCCGGCGCGGACGCGGATTGCGCGGCGGCCGCCGAACAGCGGTATCGTCAGCGCTTCGTCGACCAGGCGTGATGGCTCGGCTGAAAGCTCATCCCCGTCCAGCCTCACTAGTGAAAACGGATCATTGGGATCATCGACTGCGGAAGCCAGCAGCGCGTCGGCGCGTTCGCGCACCAGACCGGCATCCGGGCCATAGAGCAGGATGATGGGACGCCCCGGATCGGGTCGGGCCAGGAAGGCGTCGATTTCTTTTCCGCGGAGGGCGACCATGACCAGACTAGCGTTTGTCATTCCGGCACCCGCGTGTTCGCGTGATCCGGAATGACGGGTTGGTTCAAGTGCCGGCGTAGAAGAATGACGCCAGCCGGGTCTGGATGCGTTCGGCGATTTCCTGACAGGCGCGGTCCTCGGCGTCGCGGAAGGCGCGGGCACGGGCGAACCGCTGGTAGCTGCCGGGGATATCGTAGGAGACGCGCGAGAAGGTCGTACCGGTCATCACCGATTTGTTGGTGGCGATATCGATCAGATTGTACTGCGCATCGATGCCGTAATTTTCGCTGGTGGGTAGCCCGGTGGTCGAATCGGTCATCAGCGAGGTACGGTTGGTCGAGAATCTGAGCACCAGCCGATGGGTGGGTGGCATCCCGGTGGCATTGCCGTAGAGCTTGAACGCCAGCGCGTTACGGATTTCCACGCCGAGGCGGGCGTCGCGCGAGGCATTGGGCTTGTCGACGGGCGGCAGTTCCACCCCCAACAATTTTTCCCGCAAGGCAGGCGTGCCATCGCCATGTTCGGCATACATCGGCTGAAAACAGCCCGCCGTCAGTGCCGCCAGGGCGGCCACGGCCAAAAGCCGAGCGGCGATGCGGGTCCTAGCCAACGACATTCACGATCCTCATGGGAACAACGATCACTTTGCGGACGGGATTGTCGCCCAAGGCCTGTTTTACCGCATCAAGCGCCAAAACGGCAGCCTCAATTTCCGGATTCTGGGCAGTGCGGGCCACCGTGACATCACCCCGTTTCTTGCCATTGACCTGAACCACCAGCGTCACGGTGTCTTCAACCAGCAAATCGCGTTCGATTTGCGGCCAACTCGCCTCGGAAACCAGGCCCGGCTGCGCCAGCACACCCCAGCACTCCTCTGCCAGATGCGGCATCATGGGTGCGAACAGTTGAACAAGGATGACCGCGGCCTCCCGGATGGCCCAGACAATATCCGGCGAGGGCTGCCCGGGACGGGCCAGCACTTCGCTCAGCGTGTTGGAAAATTCCCGGATATAGGCCAGGCAGACGTTGAAGTGCAGCTTTTCGATTCCGGTGGAAACCCTGTCGAGTGCGCCGTGGGCCGCCTTGCGTAGCGCCAGCGCCTCGGGGCCGAATGCGGCCGGTCTTGCCGCTGGCGCTGCGGCGCCGATCTCGGCCGAGTCGTTGATCAGCCGCCACAGCCGTTGCACGAAGCGCGATGCGCCCTGCACGCGCTCGTCGCTCCAGATCACGTCGCGATCGGGCGGCGAATCCGACAGCATGAACCAGCGCGCAACGTCGGCGCCGTAGGTGGCGATGATGTCATCCGGATCGACGGTGTTGCGTTTCGACTTCGACATCTTCTCGATGCCGCCGATGGTGACTTCTTCACCGGTCTCGATCAGGCTGGCGCGGCGGCCATTGCCGGCGGTCTCGATCCTGACCTCGGCTGGTGTGACATAACCGCCGTCCGCCCTTTGATAGGTTTCATGTACCACCATGCCCTGCGTGAACATGCCGGCAAAGGGTTCCTCCATGCCGATATGGCCGGTGGCCCTCATGGCGCGGACGAAGAAGCGGCTGTAGAGCAGATGCAGGATCGCGTGCTCGACACCGCCGATATATTGATCGACCGGCATCAGACGATCCACGACGGGGCGTGTGGTCGGGGTCTTGTCATTCCAAGGATCGGTGAAGCGCGCGAAATACCAGGACGAATCCACGAACGTATCCATGGTGTCGGTTTCGCGCACAGCCTTGCCCCCGCATTGCGGACAGTTGACCTGCTTCCAGGTCGGATGATGGTCAAGCGCGTTGCCGGGCTTGTCGAACGTCGCGTCCTCGGGAAGTACCACCGGCAGATCCTTGTCGGGCACCGGCACGACATCGCATCTCGGGCAATGGATGACCGGGATCGGGCAGCCCCAATAGCGCTGTCGCGAGATGCCCCAGTCGCGCAGGCGGAAATTGACCTGCCGCTCGCCAACAGGCCCATTGCCGCGGACCTCTGATTCCAGCCGCCTTGCGACTTCCTCCTTGGCTTGCGAGATCGTCATGCCATCAAGGAAGCGCGAATTGATCATTCGGCCTTCGCCGTCATAGGCGGTGTCCGTGATGACAAACGACTTGGGGTCCTGTCCATCCGGACAGACCACAGGTGTGTTGCCCAGCCCGTATTTATTGACAAAATCGAGATCGCGCTGGTCGTGCGCGGGGCAGCCGAAAATCGCTCCCGTCCCGTACTCCATCAGCACGAAATTGGCGACGTAGACCGGCAGCTTCCAGCTCGGATCGAACGGGTGGATCGCCTTGATTCCGGTATCGAAGCCGAGCTTCTCCGCAGTATCGATGATCTCCTGCGCGGTGCCGTGACGCTTCGCCTCGGCGATGAATTCCGCAAGCTTCGGATTTTTGGCGGCCGCCGCCAGGGCCAGCGGATGATCCGGCGCGATCGCCATGAACTTGGCGCCGAACAGCGTGTCGTGCCGCGTTGTGAAGATCTTTAGTTCGCTCTCGCCCGATGGCGTTGTCGCGGCGTCGAGCGCGAACCGCACCAGCATGCCTTCCGAACGCCCGATCCAGTTGCGCTGCATCAGCCGCACCTTGTCGGGCCAGCGATCCAGCGTGTCGAGCGCGTCCAGAAGCTCCTGGGAGTACTTGGTGATCTTGAAGACCCATTGATTCATCTCGCGCTGCTCGACGACGGCACCGGAGCGCCAGCCGCGGCCGTCGATCACCTGCTCATTGGCCAGCACGGTCATGTCGACCGGGTCCCAGTTGATCTTGCGCTTCTCGCGCTCGGCCAAGCCGGCGCGCAGAAAATCGTTGAACATCTTCTGCTGGTGTTTGTAGTAGCTGGGATCACAGGTCGCGAACTCGCGTGACCAGTCGAGCGACAGCCCGATCGACCGCAGCTGCTTCTTCATGGCGGCGATGTTGTCGTAGGTCCAGGCCTTCGGCGCCACCTTCCGCTCGATCGCGGCATTCTCGGCAGGCAGCCCGAACGCATCCCAGCCCATCGGATGGAGCACATTGAAACCCTTGGCGCGCATGAAACGCGCCAGCACGTCACCGAGGGTGTAGTTGCGGACGTGCCCGATATGGATGCGCCCGGAGGGATAGGGGAACATCTCGAGCACATAATATTTCGGCCGCGGGTCATCGTTTTTGGCGGCGAAGATCGCTTTTTCGTCCCAGCGGCGTTGCCAGCGCGGCTCGGTTTCGCGTGCGTTATAGCGTTCGGAGGTCATGGAAACACAAGGCTTTTAGTGGATTCGGGGCCAGCCAAAAAAGGCGGGCGGACTAGGCCACAAAAGCAGCTTTGGGGTCAACGGGTCGCGTGATCGGCGTCCGTGTCGTCCCTTCGACAACCGGGAACAATAACTAGCTCGCCAGCGCCAATGGGTCGCCGCCGTCGGCGGTTCGTTCAAGACCGTGCTCGGCGACGGCGTTGCGGCCGCGACGCTTGGCGGCATAAAGGCTGGCGTCGGCGGCTTCGATCAGATCGTTTGGGTGTTGGCTGTCGTTTGGCTTGGCGCAAGCGACGCCCACGCTGACGGTAACGGTTTGATGGCCGGATGTGGCATGAGGCAGCGCGAGATCCTGCACGGCGGCGCGCACCCTCTCGCCGATCTCCAGCGCGCGGGCAGCATTGGTATTGGGCAGCAGCAGGCAGAATTCCTCGCCGCCGTAACGGGCGGCAAAGCCCATGGTCCCGGCGGCAATGCCAGCCAGTGTTTCGCCGAGCCGCGAGAGACAAGCGTCGCCTTCGGGATGGCCATAGGTGTCGTTGAACAGCTTGAAATGATCGACGTCGATCATCAATAGCGACAACTCGCCGTTGGATTGCTGGGCCCTCATCCATTCGAAATCGAGCCGGCTTTGGAACCCGCGCCGGTTGGCGAGGCCAGAGAGCATGTCGATCGACGCCATCACGGTCAGCCGGTCATTGCTGGCGATCAGTTCACGCTCGCGCTCGGCAAGCTGGGCCGCCATCGTGTCGAATGCGCAAGCCAGCGGGACAAATTCCGCCGGCAGCCGGTTATCTGCTGCGCGCGCCGACCATTCGCCCTGACCGAAGCGTTTTGCGATGACTGCCATGGTGTCGATCGGCCAGAGGATGAGCGTCTCTGCGGCAAGCAGGGCGCCGAGCAAGACGAACAGGCAGACGAAACCTAGTTGAAGATAGGCGGTGCGAATGTCGCGGTTGATGTCGGCGGCTACCTTGGCCTCATCGATGCTGAGGATCAAGCGGGATTGGGTGCCGGTGATCCGCGCAAAACTGATACTACGTTTCGAGCCGTCCGAAGCGACGAATGAAAGCGCTCCAGCCGCCTGGGTCGGGTTAGTTACCTTTGCTGCAATCGCCGACAAGACAGGTACTTCGCTCAGCGGCCGGCCGATCATGCTGCCTTGATCAGCTGGAGCCGCGAGAACGATCCCCATACTGTCGACCAGTACCGCCAAAATACCGGGCCGATCGCCGAGATCGCTCATGATCTTCGACATCCAGTCGAGATTGACGCCGGCAACGATGATGAAATCCGACTTGCTATCTATGGCTGATACTGGATAGGCCGCGCTCATGATCGGCTGACTATCGGACTTCGCGAGCAGAAAATCGCTGAACACGATGTCACGGGTTTGCCGCGCCGTCTTGAAATAGTCCCGATCGCTGAGGTTGAGGCCGAGCAGTGTGTCGCGCGTCGCGCATTGGACCCGACCGTCCTTGCCAACAATCATTAGATTGCGAATCCACGGCAAATTGATCGGAAGAATTGCGTGCAGGATGTTACAACTATGGCCGCCAGCATCCGTCGATGCATGAATATGGGCCGCCGATTTCAACACGGTCTCGACCGATGAAATAACGTCGCGCTGGCCGTCTGCGCTATGTTGCGCGATCCTCGAGAATTCAGAGTACGCAAGCGCGATTTGCTTGCCGCGGGCGTCTTCGAGCGAACGGGCGCGTTCCAGCATCAATGGCGTTACGAGCATCAACGCGAGTAGTGCCAGCCGCGCGCGGATTCCGACAAGCTTCTTGAGTTTCACTCTCTTGCGGTTGAAACTGATGCCGAACATCTTAGCCCCCGACCCCTCGGCAAGCTAAGAGAAAGGATTCAAGAAGCCTTTCTCGAACTCCGTAAAATTGGAACAATCCCGCAAATGATGAATCGGCAGATGACATGGCGCCTGAAGACCCAGCTCCGCTAACCGCGCATTTACCAACCGGGCTTTCCGCGGTCGAACAAGACCTCGTGCGCGCCTGCAAGGAGGCAGGCCGGGACCGCTCATCGGTCACGCTGGTCGCCGTCTCCAAGACGTTCAATGCCGAGGCCATCACACCGGTGATCGAAGCCGGGCAAATTGTGTTCGGCGAGAATCGCGTTCAGGAGGCCAAGGCAAAATGGCCAGGGTTAATGTCGGCTTACCCGGGCGTCGCGCTGCATCTGATCGGGCCGCTGCAATCCAATAAGGCGAAGGAGGCCGTGGCGCTGTTCGACGCGATCCATTCAGTCGATCGTCCGAGCATTTGCGAAGCCTTGGCCAAGGAAATCGGCTCTCAAAAACGACGGCCCCAATTGTTCGTCCAGCTCAACACCGGCGAGGAGCCGCAAAAGGCCGGCGTCACGCCGTCAGAGGCGGACCACTTCATCGCGAGCTGCCGCGAGAAATACGGGCTGCCGATCTCCGGGTTGATGTGCATTCCGCCGGTCAATGACCCGCCCGCACCGCACTTCGCGCTGACCGCCAAGATCGCCGCCCGCAATGGGCTGAAGAATCTGTCGATGGGCATGAGCGCCGATTTCGCGCTCGCTGTTGCGCTCGGTGCCACCCATATCCGCGTCGGGTCGGCGATTTTCGGCAAGCGCTGAGCCGTTATCGATTGCCCGGCTTGCGCCCGCAGCAACGAGGACTTGGGCCGCGCCGCGTCACCCGATCACAATCTTCGTCCGCGGTCCGAGCCGCCGCAGCAGCCGGAGCATCGCCGACTTCGTCATCGACACACATCCTGCTGTCGGAGAAAAATTCTCGCGCGCCAGATGTAGGAATACCGCGCTGCCGCGGCCGGCAATGCGCGGCGAGGTGTTGTGATCTATCTCGACGATGAAATCGTAGAGATGGTCGTCGCGCCGGAGCCGATCGCCTCGGTGGTCGCGATCCAGCCGTACCGGCCGGTTGTAATGGCGGCTGTGGGGGTCCTCGCACCAGGCGTCCTCAGGCCGGATGGCGCGAATAGGCAGGAAGGTATGCGGCCGCGGGTTTCGGTCGGCGCGCCACCACAATCGCCGCGGCCGGAAGGTGCCTTTTGGGGTCCCGCCATCGCCCTCACGCTTGTTGGCGATGATTCGGCCGCGCCCAAGGGCGACCGGGATCGTTTGCCCGCCAGCCGTAAGCCAGCCTCGGCGGGGATCGCCGGCGGCGGCGCGGATCCTGATCGCGGCCAGCGGCCGATCACATTGTTTTGTTCGATAAGTATTTGAAATACTGGAATTATCCATGCAACGCGAAGGTCTCCATATTACCGCGTGCAGCGATTTGGCGGCATTACAGGACATTCATCTAAATGCGTGCAAAATCTAGAGTAGACTGCGTCTTGGCTTGTGAATCCGTAACAGCCCCTTACTTCAAGACGAACTAGTTCTGACAACCCGACCTTGACCAACCAAGACCCGGCCCAAGCCGCTTGGACTCGCGCCGGTGCCCCCAGAGGATTGTACCCATGGCCAACGCCCGCAAGATCCTGATCGTGGATGACGATAACGATCTGCGCGACACGCTGGTGGAGCAATTATCGCTGCACGAGGAATTCGAAGCCTCCGCCGTCGACACCGGTGCCAAAGGTGCTACCGCCGCCAGGGCCGACGCTCCCGATCTCGTGCTGATGGATGTCGGGTTGCCGGATACGGACGGCCGCGAGGTCGTGCGCTCTCTACGCAAGGGCGGCTTCAAGGCTCCGATCATCATGCTGACCGGACACGATACCGATTCGGATACCATCCTCGGGCTCGAATCCGGCGCCAACGATTATGTCGCCAAACCATTCCGCTTCGCGGTGCTGCTGGCGCGGATTCGGGCCCAGCTTCGCCAGCACGAAGCCAGCGAAGATGCGGTGTTTTCGGTCGGTCCCTACAGTTTCCGGCCAGGTTCCAAAATGTTGACCGGCGCCAATGCGAGGAAAGTGCGCCTGACCGAAAAGGAAACCGCGATCCTGCGGTTCCTGTATCGCGCCGGCCAGCAGCCGGTATCGCGCGAAACGCTGCTGCAGGAAGTATGGGGCTACAATTCCGGAGTCACCACGCACACGCTGGAAACCCATATTTACCGTCTGCGCCAAAAGATCGAGAAAGACGCGGCCAATCCCGAGATCTTGGTGACGGAAGCCGGTGGCTACAAGCTGGTGCCGTGATACGATTCGGCCCACGATTCGTCATCGCGCAACTGGTTTTTCATGTCGATCGAAGATGATGTTGCTTTGCTCGAGCGCGTTCCGACCCTGCGCCTGTTGGGGACGGCGGCTTTGCGCATGCTGGCGATCGGCTCCGAGCAACGCCGTGTCGCGCGCGGTGACGCGCTCTTCAATGCAGGCGATGATGCCGATGCCGGATTTATCGTCCAGCGCGGCGCGCTAAGAATTGAGGACGGCGGCGGCGCTGCGATTGTCGCTGGCCCGGGCGCGCTGATCGGTGAACTCGCGCTCATCACCGCGATGCAGCGGCCGTCTACTGCAATCGCGCTGGAGGATTCATCGGTGATCCGGATCGCGCGCAGTCTGTTTCAACGTGTGCTGGAAAGCGATCCCGCTGCCGCGCGCCGGCTGCGCGACGAATTTGCCAGTCGCACCAGCCAGATTGCCAGCGATATCCTGATGGCGAGCGCCAAGCTGAGTATTTGAGCCAGCGCCGTTCCACAACAACTAAACCTCCAGCGTCACCGTCACCGGAACGTGGTCGGACGGCCGAACCCAGCCCCGCGCGTCGCGGGTAATCCGGAAATCGCTGACCCGGTCCTTAAGCGCGCGCGAGATCCAGATGTGATCGAGCCTTCGGCCCCGATCCCCCAGTGTCCAGTCCGCGGCGCGGTAGCTCCACCAGGTATAGACTTTTTCAGACAGTGGGATGCGATCGCGCGCGACGTCTATCCACTCGCCCTGCGTCTGTGCCGCCAACAGCTTTTCGCATTCTATCGGGGTGTGCGACACCACTTTCAGCAATTGCTTGTGCGACCAGACATCGTTCTCATATGGCGCCACATTGAGGTCGCCGACCAGGATGTGGCGATCGTCGCCGCGCGGATGCAGCGGCTCGCACGCCTTCATCTCATCGAGAAAACGCAGCTTGTGCTCGAACTTCGGATTGAGCGCGGGATCCGGAATATCGCCGCCGGCCGGCACGTAGAAATTATGCAGCACCAGGGGCTTTGAGAGCTGGGCCCTCTCGCCGAACTCGACCGAGACGTGACGCGAATCGATCTTGTCGCAGAAGGTACGGATGTCGGTCTTCTCGAACGGCAATTTCGAGATGATGGCGACGCCGTGATAGCCCTTCTGTCCGTTCAGCGCGACGTGTTCATAGCCGAGCCGCTTGAAGCGCTTTGACGGAAACGCGTCGTCGATGCATTTTGTTTCCTGCAGGCACAGAACATCCGGCCTAGCCGATTTGAGGAATTTCGCGACGAGATTGATGCGCAGGCGCACCGAATTGATGTTCCAGGTTGTCAGGGAAAAGCGCATGGAGACCGGCGATGCAGGAAGGCGTGCGGTGATGACGCACGTCTTCGCCCTGCAATCAAGAAGGATTTTTTAGCCCGGCGGCATCGGCATCGAATGATCGGTGAAGTCGATCTTGAACAGGCCGGGATCGACTTTCCTGGAGGTGTCCAAATTGTAGACCGCGACCGTGGTGTCGTAGCCCTGCGGGTCGGTCACCGTCCATTGCTTGAGCTGGCCGTCCTTGGTGCCGACCATCAGCATCAGGCGGCTGGTGCCGATCACGACATTCTTCTCCTCGATCGTGACGCTGATGAAGACATCGTCGGCGGTGATGCTCACGACGTTGGTGTCTTTCAGCAGATCGATCCGGTCCGACAGCAGGAAGCGCAGCGGTGTCTGCGACAGCGGATAGATGTCCTGGGTCGCGAGCTTGTTGTCGCGTACCGCCAGCGACGATCCGTCGGCGACGATGGCGATCGGGCTCGCGTCATACTCGAAGCGCAGCTTGCCCGGCTTCTGGATATAGAAGTCGCCCTTGGTCTTGCTGCCGTCCGGTCCGACCTGGACGAAATTCCCGACCAGGGTCTGCAGCGACGACAGATAGGTGCTCACTTTCGCGGCTTGTGCCTTCTGGGTGGCATCGAAGCTCGCGAAAATATTGGTGGGCGTATTACGGCGCGGATCCGGGATCACCGGGTTAGGCGGCGCCTGGGTTGCCCCGGTGGTCAGTGGCACCTTGTCCTGCGCGCTCATCTGCACGCCGCCGTCGCGAGCCTTCGGCGCGGGCTTCGGAACCGGAACGGTTTGCGAGAAAACCGGGGTTGCGAAACCGGCGACGGAGCTGGCGATCAGCAGCGCCAGCCCGCAACGGATACCGCGATGAGTGAATTGCTGTGTCATTCGATATTTCGGATCTCTATTCGAGCGTCTCGATCTAGGGAGTCTAGTGAAGGAATCTTGCCGATTTAAGGACTCTTGCGCCGCTCATTTTATCGCGCTTTCGACCAAAGGAGATATCGTTTTTCCGTGAAAATCTGAAGCCCGCGTCAACTTGACGGCCAACTCAGAATCGACCCTCTTCTTCCTCGACCAGAATTTCGCGCTTGCCGGCGTGATTCGCCTGGCCAACGATACCTTCGAGTTCCATCCGCTCCATCAGCGACGCGGCGCGATTATAGCCGATTTGCAGCCGGCGTTGAATGTAGGAGGTCGAGGCCTTGCGGTCGCGCTTGACGATCGCTACCGCCTGCGAGAACAGGTCGCCGCCGCCATCGCCGCCCATGCCGGTGGAATCGAAGACCGCGCCGTCCTCTTCGGTCGGCTCTTCCGCCGTGACCGCTTCCAGATATTCCGGCTGACCCTGGGTCTTGAGATGGCGCACGACCTTCTCGACTTCCTCGTCTGACACGAACGGGCCATGCACCCGGCTGATGCGGCCGCCTCCGGCCATGTAAAGCATGTCGCCCTGACCGAGCAGTTGCTCGGCGCCCATCTCGCCGAGGATGGTGCGGCTGTCGATTTTCGAGGTGACCTGAAACGAGATGCGGGTCGGGAAGTTCGCCTTGATGGTGCCGGTGATGACGTCGACCGATGGCCGTTGGGTGGCGAGGATCACATGCAGGCCGGCTGCACGCGCCATCTGCGCCAGACGCTGTACCGCGCCTTCGATGTCCTTGCCGGCGACCATCATCAGGTCGGCCATTTCATCGACGATGATGACGATGTAAGGCAGCGGCTCAAGATCGAGTTTCTCTTCCTCGTAGATCGCCTTGCCGGTTTCCTTGTCGAAGCCGGTATGAACCGTGCGCGTCAGCTCCTCGCCTTTGGATTTCGCTTCGGATAGCCGCGCATTGTAGCCGTCGATGTTGCGTACACCGAGCTTGGACATCTTCTTGTAGCGCTCTTCCATCTCGCGCACCGCCCACTTCAGGGCGACCACGGCCTTCTTCGGGTCGGTCACGACCGGCGTCAGCAAATGCGGGCTGCCGTCATAGACGGAGAGTTCGAGCAACTTCGGATCGACCATGATCAGGCGGCACTGATTCGGGCGCAA
>Ga0137403_10001623_pt2 | contig 25976 bp, 19 predicted proteins | sample CZOMad2_1_16fung_FD_122057 | JGI IMG/M metagenome (GOLD analysis project Ga0137403, IMG submission 122057) | Vadose zone soil fungal communities from Angelo Coast Range Reserve, California, USA - CZOMad2_1_16fungal (Hybrid Assembly) | ecosystem: Environmental > Terrestrial > Soil > Vadose zone... | reverse complement strand
GTGAACCAGTCGCGCGGCTCATCTTCGCGAAACACGTTGAAGACTGGAATTGCGTGAGCCGCGGCTTCGACATGGCTGACATCGACTTCGCGCAACTTTTCGGCGTATTTCAAAACGTCGGCCAGTTGCTTTTGGAAAAGCTGCGTCTCCTCGTCCGTCAAATTGAGTCGCGCCAGTTTCGACACGTAAGCGACGTCGAGGTCGGATGCTTTGGCCATAAATCAAAAGTGGAGATGATTAAACAACCAAATCGCCGCGAACAAAACGGCGATCACAAGAACCAGAAATAGAATACGGCCTTCGCGCCGTTCTTTGCGCAGCGAGCCGCGAGGTTTCCGCGATCCGACGTCGCCATAACGTTTGTCTTCCAATGCCAGCGAAACATCCAACCGGCTGCCTCCCTGGCTCGCGCGCATGAGCAATTCTTCGCGCTGACGCTTCTCGACTTCTTCAGCCACGCGCGGCGCGTCCGCGATCATCCGTTGGAGCTTTTCCATCTGGTCGTGCAGCTCCGATTCCTGACGCGCCAATTCCTGTTTTGTTTGATCGAGCGCGGATGCCGATCTAGGCGAGCGACGAAGCATGCAGCGTCACCGGCCCGTTGACGCCATCCAGAAAAAGAGGAAGAGCGCGATAAATCCGAAAACCATCAGCGGCAAACTGAAGGCGAACCCAATTTTCACCCATTGAAACAGCGAGCGACCTCCTCTGCCGGAAAAATCGGTCGCGATCTCGGGCAATGCCTCGCCGCCGTCAGTATCTTCGGTCGCCTGCAAACGGCTGCGTTGCTGACCGAATTCGACCCGCGCGCCGTCCACCGTGCTCAGCGCCCGGCTCAGTTCCTTGTGCAAATCGGCCGGGTTCCAGCTTTTCGGATCGATCGCCTCGATCAACTCCAAATGCTGGCCGAAACTTTCCCGCATCGCCCGCAGTTGCTCGAGTCGTTTTTGTGCGTCGTAGGCTTCGCGTTCCAGAACAACGAGTGAACGCGTCAGCTTATCGCTCATCTCAGCGCGGCCGCGCTCCAATTCCTCCTGTTTCCGGCTCAGCTCCTCGAGTTCCCGCTTTTGTTTCTCGATCTGGTCCTGCTGGCGTTTGAGCTGGAGCAGCTGGTCCTGCGCCTTTTGGACTTGCGAATCGAGGTGTTCCGGCGACAGCGACTCCTCTTCGCTCAATTCCAGCATTTGTTCGCTCGGTCGAATTTTTTCCGGCATGTCAAACTTCTTCAAACTTTGCTCACCTCGCGTTTGGTCGCGCTGACGCGAACATTAGTGACGCGCGCGCAGATTTCCAGATTTTTTCTCTGTCATTCCGAACAAAGTGAGGAATCTCTCAAAAGGTTCTGGGTCACTCTAATTGACCTGTGTGATCCGCGCTTCGATTGGGAGATCCCTCGCTCGCGCTCGGGATGACATCAAGGCGAAGATTCCGCGTCAGCGTCCCGGCATCATTTCCAACAGCACGCCTTTGAAGTATTCGGTCTCGGGAATTGTCGGCAGCACCGGATGATCGATCGCTTGGGCGAACCTGCGCAATTTTCTCGCCGAACGGCGCGCATCCACCAGTGCATCAGTGATCGTTTGGGCGAACGCAGTCTCGCTCACGTGATGTGAGCAGGAGAACGTCGCGAGCAAACCATTTTTCGAAAGCAACTTAAATGCGCGCACGTGCAGCTCGCGGTAACCGCGGAGCGCATCGCGAAGTCCACTTTTCGTTTTCGTAAATGACGGCGGGTCGAGGATGATCAGATCGTATTCGGCCTCGGCTTTTTCGGCGCCGCGCAAAAATGCAAACACATCTTGCTCAATCCAGCGCACTTTGAGTCCATGTCTCTCCGCATTCCGTTTTCCGGCGGCGACGTTTTCTGAATTTTCTTCGACCGCGGCAACGTCCGTCGCACCTGCTTGAGCGCAAGCGAGCGCGAACGCGCCTTGGTTGGCGAAACAATCGAGCACGCGGCGTTCGGGGGCGAAATGGGCGACCGCGGAATAATTCGGCGCCTGGTCGAGATAAAATCCGGTTTTTTGCCCGTGCAAAAGATCGACATCGAATTTCAGGCCGCCGAGTTGAACTGTGATCGGCCCCGACGGCGCGTCGCCTTCCAGGACGCCGGTTCGTAATTCGAGTCCTTCAGCTTTTCGAACCGCCGAGTCGTTTCGCTCGATGATCGTCGCGTCTCGGAAAAGATCGACAATTGCAGCGATGATCAGAGTTTTTCGCAAGTCCATCGCCAGCGTGAGCGTTTGGAGGACGAAATAGTCTTCGTAGCGGTCGATGACGACGCCCGGTAAACCATCGCTTTCGCTCCAAACTATGCGACGCAATTTCGGATCGACGCTTCGCCGGTCACGATATTCTGATGCCTGAGCGATCCGGCGCTTAAAGAAATCGAGGTCGAGGTCCTGTCGTTGACGGGAGAACCGGCGCGCTACGATTTGCGACTTCGAATTATAGATTGCGCTCCCAATTAATCGGTCGCGTCCATCTTTCAGCGAAATGACATCGCCGTCCGCCGGATTTCCGAACACCTTCAGGACTTCGCTGGAAAAGACCCAGTCGTGTCCGTGAAGAATTCGCGCTCGGGGTTTGACGACTAATCCAGCCATTTCGAGGCAAACGTCCAACGTTCGAGATCGAACGTCCAACCTTCTCTGTCATTCCGACCGAAGTGGAGGAATCTCCAACTGTTTTCTGGTCGCCGCGATTTTTCGCCACAGAAATAGTGAGAGATGTCTCGACTTCGCTCGACATGACAAATTGGTGGTTTGACGACTAATCCGGCCATGGCGATGAATGGTAAATGCAAACCGACGCACAATCGATTCTCGATCTTCCCGGCGTTAAGAAACTGCGCAGCGGCAAGGTCCGCGAAGTTTTCGACCTGGGCGACACACTGCTGTTTGTCGCGACTGATCGAATCTCGGCGTTCGACGTTATTTTACCCGATCCCATCCCGAAAAAAGGCGCGGTCCTCAATCAGCTCTCGGCCTTTTGGTTCAATCGGTTTGGGAAAATCGACAATCACTTTGTTAACGCCGACTTCGATTCCTTTCCCAAGCAATTGCGGCCGTTTCGCGAGCAGCTCGCCGGTCGTTCCATGATTGTGCGCAAAACGAAGCCGCTGGCGGTTGAATGTGTCGTGCGCGGTTATCTCGCCGGTTCCGGTTGGAAAGAATATCAAGAATCCCAGAGCGTTTGCGGAATCAAATTACCGGCCGGACTGAAGCTCGGCTCACAATTGCCGGAACCGATTTTCACACCCGCCACCAAAGCCGAGGCCGGCCATGACGAAAACATCGACATGAAGAAGTGCGCGCAGATTCTTGGCCAGGAAACGGCCGAGCGCGTCAAAGACCTCAGTCTGCAAATTTATTCGGCCGGGCGCGATCATGCCGGCAAGCGCGGAATCATCGTTGCCGATACCAAATTCGAATTCGGCACGGTCGACGACAAATTGCTGTTAATCGATGAAGTCCTCACTCCGGATTCATCACGCTTTTGGCCGGCGGATCATTATGTTGTCGGCCAAAGCCCGCCGAGTTTCGATAAACAATTCGTCCGCGATTATCTCGAGACGCTGGATTGGAACAAGACACCGCCTGGTCCGAAATTGCCCGGCGACGTGGTCGCGCGCACCGCGGCGAAATACGTTGAAGCGTTTGAGAAACTTACGGGCGAGAAGCTGAAACTGTAGGGGACGCTGTTAGCGTCCCGCGGGAAGCAGGTTTATTTCCCGAGCAGCCCGCTGACTTCCGATTTCTCTTCCTTCAGCTCCGCGACGGATTTGTCGATCTTGTCGCGGCTGAAGTCGTTAATCGGAAGCTTTTGCACGATTTCCCATTTGCCGCCGCGAACGCGCACCGGAAATGACGAAATCAAATCGTTTTCGACCCCGTAACTTCCATCCGAACAAATCGCCACGCTGTGCCAATCGTCGCGCGGCGTGTCGTTCGTGAGAAATCGAACGGTATCGACGACCGCGTTCGCCGCCGAACCGGCCGATGAAAGTCCACGCGCCTTGATAATGGCCGCGCCGCGCTGTTGGACTGCCGCGATAAAATCTTCTTTTAGCCATTTCTCGTCGCCGATCACTTCGTTCGCAGCGCGATTGTCGATCTTCGCGTTGTAAAAATCCGGATACTGGGTGGAAGAATGATTTCCCCAAATCGTCATGTTCGTTACGCGGGTGATTTCCACACCGGCTTTGTGCGCCAGTTGCGCCCGGGCGCGGTTTTCGTCCAGCCGCGTCATGGCAAACCAGCGATGCTGCGGAATTTCCTTGGCGTTGTTCATCGCGATCAAGCAATTAGTGTTGCACGGATTTCCAATTACAAGGATGCGCACGTCGGCAGAGGCGTTTCGTTCGATGGCCTGGCCCTGGCCGACAAAAATCTTGCCGTTGATCCCAAGAAGATCTTTTCGCTCCATTCCAGCCTTGCGCGGAACGCTGCCGACAAGCAGCGCCCAGTTGATGTCGCGAAAACCTTCGTCGAGATCGGCCGTCGGCACGATTGATTGCAGCAACGGAAACGCGCAGTCGTGCAATTCCATGACCACGCCTTCAAGCGCACCGAGCGCGGCGGGGATCTCGATAAGATGCAACGTGATCGGTTGATCAGCGCCAAACATTTCGCCGGAAGCGATGCGGAACAGGAGCGAGTAACCGATTTGTCCGGCAGCCCCGGTGACGGCGACCTTAATCGGAGACTTCATACAGATTTCCTTGCCACAGATTTACATAGATGAAACACAGATTTTGATGACCCTCACCTCAATCCTCTCCCTGGCAGGGAGAGGAAGACGCGGAGCGTCAGGTGAGGGTAGATGACGTTCGAGACAGCAGGCAATGTTAACTGTGAAATCTGTGTTCATCTGTGGCTAGACCCTTCCGCTTTTCTCCAGAAGCGTACGAATTAATTGCATTCGCTTCCGCTCTTTTGGACTCGAGCGCAGCTGCGACACGCTGCGTTGCATTCGGCGCACCCAGTTCGAGCTCGCCGCTGTTCCCGGAATATTGAAGCGATATTTGCGCGCGAGTAGGTCGGTGATCATCACCAACGCAATCCACGATTCGCTTTTGAAAAGCGCTTCCATCATCGCCGGGTAAAAGTCGCGTTCGAAATCGATCTGCTCGCTCGTGCGGGTGAATCCGGTGAAGGTCGCGATCTTTTCGAGTTCACCACGCGCTAGATCGGATGCCTGCCGCGCCGTAGCATCGCGAAGGTGGGTCAATGTTGGGTGCTCGAATGCTTCGTCCCACAGTGCGCGCATCGGCTTGTGATCGTGCGTCGCATAGGTGGCGACGGAGAGTCGCTCGTATTCCGCGCCGGGCGTAACGCGGCCGTTATAAAATTCCCACTGCGGAATTTTGAAGCCGGCTACACCTAACGAACGCAAACTCGGACGAACGTAATCAGGCACTGTGCCGAGGTCTTCGCCGATAACGCGCACATCGTCAGATTCTTCCAGGACCGCGCGAAGGTAATTCTCACCTTCCTTTCGATTCGCTTCGCAATTGTCCGGGGTCGAATCATCCCGCGGATGGAAATGCGGCGCTCGACCTCCGGTTCGCTCGAGCATTTGGTCCCATTCCAGCGGAAGAAATTTCTTGTTCCGCCGCGGACGCCAGGGAAAGGCGTAGATGCGATAGAAGCCGAGCACGTGATCGATGCGGAAAAGATGGAAGCTGCGCCGGATGCTGCGGACACGTTGCCGCCACCAATCGAAATTCCGGCGACGCATCATATTCCAGTGAAAAATTGGGATTCCCCAGTTTTGTCCCCATTTCTGAGTGAACTGATCGTCTTTAAAATGAGTTTCCGGCGGCGCGCCACCGCACCAGTCATGCGCAAATTCATCCGGCCGCGCGAAAACGTCCGCGCTGTAATAATTCACGCCGAAGGGAATGTCGCCCATCAATGCGACGCCGCGTCTTTCGGCGTAGGCTTTGATCGCCGACCACTGTTCGCTCGCGATCCACTGGACGTAACGGAAGAAGTTTTCGCGCTCACGGAGATGTTTTTTCTTTTTCGAAGGCTGTCGCTTAAGCCAGGCCCGCGCTGTCTCGATGTGTTGATGCTCCGGCGGCCATTTGTCCCAGGCTTCGCTCTCACCGTTCTCTTCGACGAGCGCGCGAAAGAACGCGTAGTCATCAAGCCAGGCGGCCTCCTGATCGCAGAAATTTCGAAACTCCGACCGCCGATCTTGCGATGCGTGCGCAGAGAAGTTTACGAACGCCTTCTCGAGCAAACGGCGCTTTAGTTTTTTGACCGGTCCGTATTTGACCGCTCCGTGGCGAAGTTTCGTAAGATCGACATCGGCGAGCGCGGCCTCGTAATCGTTGGGCGTTAGATCCACGGGCGAACCGGGCGCCAGATGGAGTGTCGTCGGTTCAATCGCTATCGCGCTGACCGCGTTGTAGGGGCTGTTGTCGCCGCCCATCTCGTTGATCGGCAAAAGCTGCACGAGCTTGAATCCGATTTCGGCCGCCCAATCGATGAACTCGCGCAGGACCGCGACGTCGCCGACGCCGAGATCGTTCTCGCTCCGCAGCCCAAAAAGCGGCGCAAGAATCCCGGCAATTTTTTTCTCAGGTGAGAGTTCCATCAATTCCCTTTAGCCACAGATAAACACAGACGGACACGGATTCAGAATACAAGGCGTTTGAGTTCTACTTTTGAGCGTCCGAAGTTGAGAAGAAGACCGAGTTTAATCCCTGTTGCCTTAAGCTCGTTTAATAGCTGTGCTTCGTCTCGCTTGTCGTACTGAGGCGCGATTTTGACTTCGACAAGTACGACATCCTCAACCAACAAATCGGCATCGTACTCGCCGACAACGACGTCTTTGTATCGAACGGTGATCCGCTTCTCCAATTCTACCCTGAAACCACGCCGGAGCAGTTCGACTTGAAGCGCTCGATGGTAAACGCGCTCGAGAAACCCGTAGCCAAGTTGTGCATGAACCTCAAACGCAGCCCCAATGATTGCTTCCGTGATTTCCTTATTCGGAAACAATGTCTCGCTCTCAACTCCAAGCATTCTTTATCTGTGTTTAATCTGTGTCGATCTGTGGCTAAGACTTAGCCTCTTTGCACCTGCCAGTCTTCGACAAGTTTGTTCGGAATTTCTTTCAAAAATCGCGATGGCCGCTGGAAAACGTCGCCGTAGCCGCCGGTCAAACGCATGTGCGGATAGGTCAGATAAAGCTCGTCCTTGGCCCGGGTGATCGCGACGTAAAACAGACGCCGCTCTTCTTCCAATGCTTCGCGGGTGTCGATCGAACGGCTGCTTGGAAACATACCGTCGGTCAACCAGATCACGAATACGGTATGAAACTCGAGCCCTTTCGCTTGGTGAACGGTGGAAAGATTGACCGCCTCCTTGTCGCCGGTCTGGTTCGGGGCCGCTTCCGCATCGACGTTGCTGATGAGCGCGAGCTGCGACAGAAATTCATTCACATCTTTGAATTGGCGCGCAAACGCGGCCAGCTGGTTCAAATCTTCACGCCGCAGCTCGTAATTGGTGAAGTTCACTTTCGCGTAATCGTCGTAGATCGCTTCGACCACCGACGTAATCATCTCTGAGGGTGGATTCGGTTGTCCGCCGGGGGCGATTTCATCGAGGGTGTGCGCGACCTGGGTCCAATGCTTCTTCGATTTCGCGCTCACGCTCATCGCCAGTAAACGTTCGCTAAACGACGTGATCTCGCCGCGCTCATTCAACGATTTGTCCCATGCGTTCCAAAGATTTTCGGCGCTCCGGTTCCCGATGCCGGGTAGCAATTTCACCATCCGTTTGAATGCGACTTCATCGCGCGGATTGGCGACGAACCGAACGAACGAGATCACATCCTTAATGTGCGCCTGTTCGAAAAAGCGGACGCCGCTGGTGATTTGGTAGGGGATTCCGCGCCGCGAGAGCTCCAATTGCAGTTCGAGTGCGTGATAATGTGCCCGATACAGCACGGCGATCTCGTTAAGATCGACATCTTCATCGCGCAATTCGAGAATTCGTTGCGCGATAAACTGCGCCTGCTCGCTACCGTCATTCAGCGCGACCACGGCCGGCTTCGCCGCGGCCGATTCGCGCGTCGGCTGGAGATTTTTCTGAAACTGGTCAACGTTCGCGGCGATGGCCGCGTTCGCGACTTCGAGGATTTCCGGCACGCTCCGGTAATTCATCTCGATCTTAAAAACCTTCGCATCAGGATAACGTTTCGGAAATTCGAGGATGTTTTGGAAATTGGCGCCGCGCCAGGAATAGATCGATTGCGCGTCGTCGCCGACGACCATGACGTTGCGATGTTCGCGCGCGAGCAGATCGATGAAATCGGCCTGGATCTTGTTCGTGTCCTGATATTCGTCGACCAGGATGAATTGAAATTGACGCCGATAAAATGAGGCAATGTTCTCGTGCTTTTGCAGCATCGATAATGTTTTCTCGAGCAGATCATCGAAATCGACCGAATTGGTCGCCTTCTTCTTTTTCTCGTAGCGCCCATGGACGTCGGTGATTTTTTCGAGCAGCGGCAGAAAGTAAGGGAACTTTTCGGCGAGTAGTTCTTCCAGCGCTGTCTCGGTGTTCACGACGAAACTAAAAATCTCCGCGAGCACGTCGCCTTTCGGGAAACGGATTTCCTTCGGATCAATCCCCGCGCTCGCGACCACGGTGTTGATCAAATCTTTCTGATCTTCGCGGTCCATGATCGTGAAGCCGCTGTTGTATCCGAGCGCGCTGCCGTGGCGTCGCAACATCCGGTTCCCGACAGAATGAAATGTTCCGCCCCAAAGTCCGCTCGCGTCGATTGGCAACAGGTTCGCGACCCGATCGAGCATTTGTCGCGCAGCCTTGTTGGTGAACGTGAGCAGCAAAATATTTCGCGGGTCGATCCCGTTCTCGAGCAGGTAAGCGACGCGATAGGTCAGGGTGCGCGTTTTGCCTGAACCTGCGCCGGCGATGATCAACTGCGGCCCGGGCTGGGCAGTGACAGCGGCAAGTTGCTGCTCATTCAGCTCGGCCGCGTAATCGATGTGGATCGATGTCGATCTTGCGGCGTGCAGTGTGTATTGGCGCGACATTCATTTTACCTGTAACGGCGGTCAATCGACGTCGCAATTGTCGCCGTCAACGCACGATCACGTTGCACGAACCGGCGCGGCCGTGGTCGTCCAACGCGGTAATTTCGTAATCACCTGCTGCGGTATCCCAGCCGAGAAACTCGTCCGGTCCGGCCTGGCCGATGAACTTCTTGCCGGCAAACCAATAAACTTCGCGCACATCGGCATCGACCTTTGCTCGCAATGGAACTGTTTTCGCCGAAGCGACCACGATTTCTTTATTGGCCGGCGAAATAATCCTCGGCCTATGTCCGGTTCGGCCCGCCAATTCGCTGCCGCTGCCCGGCAAAAACGGTGGCGGAATTTTTCGCGGAACCCCTGCTTGCTCGAAGAGCCTGAGAAATTCGCCTGGCCAGAATTCGTAAACTTCGCGCTTCAACTCGCGCGTGCCGTCGTCAATTGGAACGCGCAGACCGGTCACGCGATCGACTAGCACTTCGCGATGCACATCGCAGGTTTTGATCGGCGACATGCCGGGAATGAACCAGCCTTCGGCGTGTTGGGTGCAAAAGGCGTTCGGCAAATCACCGGACAGCGCACAAAACTCAACCCGTTTTAAATTCGCTCCCGGCGGCGGAAGATGGGGCGAGTTCGGCTCCGGCCAGGTCGATCGCAGACTGTCGATGATCTGAAACAACAACGGCGCTGCAGCAGTTCGGCCGACAAAGGCGGGATTCGCGCGACCGTCGAAATTTCCCACCCAAACGCCGAGAACGTAATGATCGAAGACTGCGATCGACCAGGCGTCTCGAAAGCCGTGTGACGTTCCCGTCTTCCAATACACGGGCGCGCTGTGACTCCCATCCGCGCAATTCATCTCCGGTCGCGGAACGTTCCCGAGCATTTCCAGGGTCAGAAACGCCGCTTCGGGTGAAAGAATACGTTTTCCTGAAACTTGACCGTTTAAAGCGGTCGAGTTTTGAGGTGACTCGTGAGCATCGTCGGCGTCCGGTCTTATGTAAAGCAGCGGCTTCAATTCGCCATTGTTCGCGAGGGCGGAATAAAGCCGAACCAGATCCTGCATCGACACTTCAGCGCCGCCGAGTGGAAGTGCGAGTCCGTAAAATGATTCCGGCTTCGGCAACGGCACGCCGGCATTTTTCAGGAATTGGTAGAGAGTCGGGTGCGAGAGATGCGAGGTGAGCTCAACGGCAGGAACGTTACGACTGCGCGCCAGCGCCTCGCAGGCGCGAATCGGCCCGAGAAATTCGCGGTCGAAATTTTCCGGATTGTACTCACCAAAACTGCGCGGCGCGTCCGCAAGGATCGATAATGGATGAATCAGTCCTTGCTCGAGCGCGAGCGCGTAAACGAAGGGCTTTAAGGCCGAACCGGGCGAGCGCGGACTATGTGTTCCATCCACCTGGCCGTTGATGTCGATCTTATCGAAATCGGCCGATCCAACTTGCGCGAGGACTTCCATGGTCCTCGCGTTCACCAAAAACACGGAGGCGTTTTCGATGCCGCGACGGCGACCGATGGCAATATAATCGGCGACTCGTCGTTCGATCGCTTGCTGCTTTTCCAAATCGAGAGTGGTGATGATTTCGTCGCGCCCGTGAGAACTTTCCAGGATTTGCTGAACAAAGTGAGGCGCGAGAAATTTTCTGTCCGATTGGACGCGAGCGCGAAACTCACGCGGCGAAAGTTCTGCTTCGGTATCGACACGGGCGCGGTCATACCAATTCGATTGGGCCTGATTGACCGAACGATTATCCCGCTCGCTGAAAAGCGCGCGCCGGCTCGGGTTTTGTGGGATTATGCTGAGCGCGACTGATTCCGGTCCGCTTAACCGCGCCGCCGGTTTATCGAAATAAATCAGACTGGCCGCGCCGATCCCTTCGATGTTTCGGCCATAAGGCGCGAGGTTCAGATACGCTTCCAAGATTTCGTCCTTGGAATAATGCCGCTCCAATTCGAGCGCGCGCAGGATCTGTTCGAGTTTTCCGGGAACGGTACGGGTATGGAGATGAAACCGCAGCCGCGCGACTTGCATGGTGATTGTCGAACCACCGGCGGTCGCACGGTGAAAGCGAGCGAGATCAATTGCGCAGCGCGCGAGTGCGATCGGATTCACGCCGGGATGCCTCGCGTAATATTTGTCTTCATACCGCAACGTCGCATTGATCAGGTCCGGCGAAATTTTCTGCAGCGGCGTCCAAATCCGGAATTTCTGATCGGTGCTGAGTGCAACGCGGAGCAGTTTCCCGTCGCGGTCGCGCACACATTGCGAAAATGGAATGCCGTCCAGGAGCGGAGGTTTTGGCAGTAACAGCCAAATCACATACGCGGTCATCCCGAGCAACGCGAGGGATCTCACCCACGAAGCTTTGATCACGCTTCGAATCGTGTGTGACCGACGAGCTTTTGGGAGATCCCTCACTCTGTTCGGGATGACTCGAGTAAGCGCAATCATTCCGTCACCGTGATCTTTCCGCCGACGCCGCGGCCTTTGACGTTGCGATCGTACATTGACTGGGCAAATACCGGTGGCACGATGAAGTCGCCGCGGTTGCACGACTTGATCTGATAATCGATCTCGAGCGCGTTCGTCGGCGCGGTTAGGAAGAACACGGCGCGATCTTCGCGGACATCGACATAATCAACGCCAGGTGTCGCGCAGGTCCCGGTGTGGATCGATGAGTCAACGACTTCGAAGCCGCCTGGCAAAAGATCGACAATCGCCACGTTTGTGATTCCCTGGCGCTGCAAACTGCGGACGTGCACGCGGACGTGAAGCTGTTCACCGAGCTTCGTTTGGGTCGCGGCTTCGCCGTTTTTACCGAGGACCTCGCGGTAGACTTCCAAGCCGTTCGTCACCGCTTGATTCGGAACTTGTCGATCGAAACCCGCTTCAACGACTTGAAAAAACGCGCCCGGTCCGCTCATTCGTCGCGATGCGTTAAAACGAAGCGCAGCCGCTTTGTCGGAAAATTCCGAGCGGAGGAGAGGTTTCATTCCATTTGTCAGGCGCGATTCGCTTTTGTCTCTGCGCACTTCAGCGATGCTTAGTTCCGGCGGATTTTGCGCGACCGCGTGCGAATACGCTTTCAACGCGCGCACAGCGTAGGCAGAGGAAAGCGTGTTGAAGTTGCCATCGCCGATCGGCTTCAGAATGTTTTCAAATTGGTCGGCCGAGATTTTGCGGAGCCGCGCCGGAAATTCACGCGCGAGGACGGCGATGTATTGAGAATCGGTCCCGAGCGGCTGGAAGAAATCGTCGGACAATCGCCTCGTCCGATTGTTCGGCGCGGCGAATCCGTCCTTTGGCGGACCGATCTTGTAATTGTCGATCAAGCGCTCGGCATCGCTGTCTTTGTGCAGAAGATGGAGCGCGCCGGCCAGGTAAACGCCCGTGGTGTCGTTCTGCCACTGATCCTTCTCGTTCTTCTCGAGATAATCGCGCAGATTCAGAATGTAGTTTGTGGTGATGACACCTTCGCGGGTGAGGATGTAAATCGCGTAGGCAACCGTGCGCGCTTCGGCAAAATTCGCGGGCTCGCGTCCGACTATCTTTTGCAAATTGCGAAGACCGCTCGCAAACATCTCCGGCGGCGGCGCGAACCCGGCCGCCCTTGATTCGCTCAGAAAATCCATCACGTAAACCGAGACGAAGCTGATGTGATCGCCTGTTTCCGGGACCCAGTAACCGAAACTGCCCTGATCGTTTTGCCGACGCCCCAAAATTCCGAAAGTGTGTTCGAGTTGTTTGTTGATGTCGGCGCGGCTCAAACCGAAGTCAGATTCATCGACCAGCATCAATCGGCAAAACGCGCCGCTGGTGATTTGTTCGCTGCAACCGTACGGGAAGCCCTTGAGGTAAGCATCCAAACCCCGCGCGAGTCCGAGCGGCAACGCGGAGACAGTTGCGTCGAGTTTGCGGAATTCCGGATGCATCTCGCGCGTGAGCGCGACGTCGATCTTGTCTTTGAAACTGCCGCTGTGGACTTCGGTCATGTAAGGCCCGGCTGGCCGGACGCTGAGCGTGGCGCGTCGTTTTGTTTCCTGACCGTTACATCTCGCGACGAATGTGATTTCGCCGGAGCCGAGTTTGTCATTTGCCCGGAATTTGAAGATCGCGGTCTGTTCGCGCCCTTCAGCGACGCGCAATGTTTGCGACGAGCCACCCGAGATCGACAATTGCTCGTTTGTTTGCGCGCGCAGCTCGATTTCCGCTTTTGACCCCGAACCTTCGACGTTGTTCGCGACGGTGACGCCGGTTTCGAACTCATCGCCGGGCGCGGCGAGCACCGGTACGCTCGGCGTGATCACAAACGGTCCGCGAATCAACGCGTCGCGCTCGGTCGACCCGAGCGTGTCGTTCGCAATCGCGACGGCCATAATCTTCAACGTGCCGTCGAAATAATCCGGCACGTCGTAAACGATTTCGCGCTGCGTATTGTCGGCGTCGATGATGCCCGACCAAAACACGACCGGCTTGTCGGTGATGCGTTTGAAGGGGTTCAGCTTTTGAATATCGCCCCCGCCGCCGTATGCCGAGACCGATCGGAGCAATGAAAATTCAGGAATGATAAGGTCGACAATCTGTGCGGTGTCGACCCGCAGCATGCATTTGCGGAAATAAAACTCGAGCGGGTCCGGCGTTTTGTAATCGGTGACTTGCAGAATTCCCTCGTCGACCGCGAAGATGACGATCTTGCTCGGCCGGTCCGTTTTGTAACTGATGTGCAACGGTTCGCCTGGTTTCGCGGTTGCGACCGCATTTATGTCGACTTTGAGCCGGCGTTTTTCTTTGTTGGCCGTGAACGGGACGACGCCGTAACTCAGCGGGCTGACAAAGATTTCTTTGGAGTCGAGCGCCCGGACGAATGCGACGTTGATGTAACCGCTGCCTTCGAAATTTTCCGGAACGCGAATGTGCTGGACGCTGCTCGCGCTGCCGGCCTGGAACCATTGCTGCGCGTAGACGCGGTCGCGCTCGATCGTGATCAAGCCGTTACCGGCGTAAGGCCCGGTGATGCTGACCGCGATTTCGTCGCCGCTGTTGTACTGCGCGCGGTCAAGCTTTACCTGAAGCTCGGAGTTCTTTTCGAGCGAGCGCGAGACCGATCCATGGCCGACGACGCAAAATTGCAGTTTCGTCAGCCGGCGATCCTGATCATCGCGCAGTTCGAAAATGTAATTGCCCGGCTCATCGGTCGGCAGGGTGAAACGAGATCCGTTTGCGGAAACAGAAATCTTTTCCGATTTCGTGGTGCGCTCTTTCAGGGCCGATTCGTAGGCGAACTTGCCGCTTTCCTGCTTGGTCAGGACCGAAACGTATTCCTGCGCGATCACGTTCGCGGTGACGTTGGCAAGCGCGATCCGGTTGAGTTGTGGGTCGACCGCGACGAGATCGACCGCGCGCGGCTTGTTCATGTCGATGTAACGCAGGTCGCCGTCTGCTTTGCAGCCGATCACATACGGTAACGCTGAAATGAGCGCGCTGGTTGTGCCGGTAACGCTTCGGCCGCCTTCGGCTTCAAATCCTTCGGCGACAAACCGCATCGAGTACGTTGCATCGGCGAAGCGCTCGAGTTGCAAATCAAACTGCGTTTGACCGGCACCGTCGGTTTTATTTTCGCCGAGCTCGATCGTTTGTTCCTGTCGCTCTTTTTTTGGATCGCAGAGCGGATCGAAAAAGACGTATTCGCGAAACTCGGGAAATGAAAACGCGGTCGGCGTGAGCTCAATTCGTGAGACCACGCGTCGATCGGTCGCGGGCTTTCCGTAAAGATTGGCCAGCGAAACCGAGGCGCGCATTTCTTTCGGGCTGATCCATCCGTGGCGCGAGGTCTCCGATAAGTGCGTGTCGATTTTCATCCGGTCCGGCAAAAATTCCTTCACGTTTGCCATGGTTGAACCGAGGAGCGTCGAACGCTTGCTATTCTTAACGAGATAAACGTTGAAGATGTAAAGGCCGGTCGGCGATTCGTTCGCGGTCTGATAGGTCAGCTCGATAAAGGCCGCGTCCGGCAGGTTAATTTTTCTCGTTTGCACGCCGTGACCGCGCGCGTCCACTACTTCGGTCTCGAGCGGCAATCCTTTCAGCCGGCCCTGCCAGTTTCGTTGCTTCACGACGACGCCGATGTGAATCTCGTCGCCCGGCCGGTAGATCCCGCGTTCGGTAAAGACGAACGCGTCGAGATTTTCCGGCAGAACATTGTCCACGCCGTCGATGTCGAAGCGCGAAAAGTTCAGTTGTCGATCTTCGCGCGCATAAGGAATAAACGACACGTCGTCGCCGTTGCGCGCCACGAAGGCGACCGGTGTTTTCTCGCGGATCGATTTCTCGACCGACGTGAAAGCGCAATGACCATTCGCATCGCTCTTCGCGCTCTGGATCGGGATGCCGTTTTTCCCTAGAAGATCGACAATTACGTTCGGCAATGGATTGCCTTCTTTGATCGACATCAGAAAAACGTCGTGGCTGCCGTCCGCGTTTTTCTTGGTGAGGATTCCGATGTCGGTAACAAGAACGAAACGCGAATCCCGAACCTCAATCGGCTTTTTCTTGGCCGGGTCCCATCCTTGCGCGGTTAGAAAAAACAGACCGCGCTCGCTTCCGCTGTCGGCCGGCTTGCGCAAATGCTCGGTAAAATCGAATGCCGAATAGTTCGCTTTCCATTTGTTCTCGAGCGCGATGCCTTGCCGCTCGGTCGCGATCCGCGAGATGTTTTCCTTGTTGAAGTAATCCGGAACTTCAAAGAGCGGATGCTCGAATTTCCCTTCGGTTTGACTGACCAAATGATTGATCTGGGTGGTGGCGACGCGGGCGATTTCGAATTCAATCGCGCTTAGCCCGCGGGAGCTGATCGATAATTTCTTTTCGCCGTTCAACGCGAGCAATCCGCCCTGGCCTTCAATTTGCACTTCGCGAGGCAACGACGGCACGTCGACGACCGCATTGTAATCGTCGCTGAGCGGATAATCACCGAACGCGCGGACGCCTTTCTTTACCCGAACGTAAAGCTCGCCATCGGTTTCGACCCGGATACGAAACGCATGTTGTCGGTCCTGGGCCTTTTCCGACGGCAGCGGCACGTGGGTGATTGGCCGCGCGTTATCCAGGATATCGTCCGGAACGTCAGTCTCGCTCTTCCAACGTTCGCTCTCTTTTAACTCCGAAGTTGCCGGTGCCTCGCTCGAATCGTTTTCGTTATCCGATCCGGCGGATTCATCTCGCGTTTGTTCGGCATCTTCTGTTTCCTCGGCTGCTTTGTCTGCGTCCGGGGTTTTGCGTTTCGGCAACAATCGGATTTCAAGCGCCTTTGCCAGTTCACGCGTGCCGATCTCGGCCGTGGTGGTGAGGACGATGAGTTGTTCGGGCTCGCCGTTCTTTTTTCGCGCGATCGTGGTTTGGATCGAATCGATTTGAAACATCAATGCGATCGACGGAATACGGAGTTTTTGTTCGACGCCGTTCTTCGTTTGCGCGCCGCCTTGGGCTGTGCGCACCCCTTTGCTCAAGGTCAGTTTCACGAAATCGTCGCGCTCTGGCAGAGTGATCGGCGAGCTGTGCACGAAGGCGACGCGACGATGCAGTCCAAATATGATCGAGAAGTGCGGAGCGGGATCGCTGAAAATGTTAGATCCGCCGACCATTGTGAACTGGAGATGTCGATCTAATTCGCCGGGGTCAACGGCGTGGGTGAGTTCCAGCGTCGCGGTGACCGCACGTTGCGTTGGATTGGTCGGGTCTTGATAAAGTTCGAGTTGTTTGATCGCGATCCCGAATGGCGGCGTTTGCATTTCGTAAACGAACCGCTCCATCAGCACATGATTCGGGAAAAATTTCTTGTCGAAGACGACACGGAATTTCAGGTCGGCCGGCCAATCTTCGGTCGGCTCGAAAACAAGGATGTCGGCCTGGAGCCAGCGCCAGGCACCGTTGAGTTTCGGCTGAAGGTGCACGCCTTGGACCGACGGCCTTTTTAAATCTTCCAGGCGAGCAGCCGATTCGCTGAAATAAACAACTAGCCGCGGGAACTTCAGATCTTTCTCGAGCTTGGTGACTTCGATCGGCGCAATCTTTACCGATACGCGACGCGGCTTTGGCAAATGCGAATACCAGTTCCAAGTCCAGGCGCCTGCGCACGAGACCAGAAAAATCGTGACGATCGCCGGAGCGATCTGACGCGGATAAGCGTGTTCGAGACGGCTCCAATTTTCTCCGCATCGACTCAGCCAACGAGGCGGGCGCCAGGAAATATCTCCGAAGATTTGCTCGGGAAAACGTCGGGCACGACCAGCGGCACTGGCAACCCATTTGATCGCATTCGAGAGAGGCGCGGGAGTTTTCATGAGAGCAATACGCCGGCTCCGCACCAATCTTTCAGACAATTGTCGCCGCGATCGCTGATCGCGGTTGGCCGGGGTCAACGACCCCAGCTACAGTAGATTGTGATGAAGAGTGCCGGTTTAGCCGCGACGCGTCGAAGTCTGGTCGATCGGCTGGCGAATTGGGACGACCAGAAGCGCTGGCAGGAATTCTTCGATACGTACTGGAAGCTGATTTATTCGACCGCGCGCAAATCCGGTCTGACCGATGCGGAAGCGCAGGAAGTCGTGCAGGAAACCGTCATCACGGTGGCGAAGAAGATCGACAAACTGAAATACGATCCGGCGATTGGTTCTTTTAAAGGATGGCTCTTGCAAATCACGCGCTGGCGGATCGTCGATCAATTTCGGAAACGCGAGCCGGGCGGAGCGAAACGTCCGCACGTTGCGGATGATCGTCTCACCGCAACGATCGAACGCGTGCCGGACGCGCACGTCGTCGATCTTGATGCGGTCTGGGAAGCGGAATGGAAGGACAATTTGTTTGAGGCAGCGATTGCGCGCGCCAAAAAGAAGGTCGATCCAAAACAGTTTCAGATTTTCGATTGCTACGTGCGCAAAGAATGGCCGGCGCAAAAAGTCGCCGACCAATTGCGAGTAAACATCGGGCAGGTCTATCTGGCGCGGCATCGCGTCTCGGCAGTCTTGAAAAAGGAAATTAGAGCGCTGGAAAAACTCGGCCGCTAAGATTTGTGTTGTAGCGGCCGCCGCCTCGGCGGCTTAGGCGAGGGATTTGCCGCTGAGGACAGCGGCCACTACAGCTGCAATTGCCTCGCGCTCGCGGCTTGTGTAAAATCGCGACCATTCCCGAACAAGTTTCCGCTCAAGTCCCAATCATTCCCGATCACGAACTCCTACGCGTGATCGGGCGCGGCGCTTATGGCGAGATTTGGCTGGCGCGGACGGTCACCGGCGCATTCCGCGCGGTGAAAATTGTTTATCGGAGCACGTTTGAGAGCGAGCGGGCGTTCCTGCGTGAGTTCGAAGGAATGTCCGCCTTCGAGCCGATCTCGCGCGGGCATGCCGGGTTCATCGACATCCTGCACGTCGGACGCACGAACGAATATCTCTATTACAGCATGGAGCTGGCGGACGATCACTTGGCGGGTCGCGAGATCGACATCGTCAGTTACGAGCCGCGGACGTTAAAGAGCGATCTTGGCCGCCAGAAACGGTTGTCGGCCGATGAATCGATACGCCTCGGTATTTCGTTAACTGAAGCGTTGGACGCGTTGCACACGCGCGGACTTACACATCGTGACATCAAACCGTCGAACATCATTTTCACCGAGGGCGTGCCGAAGCTCGCCGACATCGGGTTGGTGGCGGTGAGTGGACAGCAATCGTTCGTCGGCACGGAAGGTTATGTTCCGCCGGAGGGACCGGGGACGCCGCAAGCCGACATCTACAGTCTTGGCAAACTTCTTTACGAGACCTGCACCGGAAAAGACCGGCTCGATTTTCCGGAGATCGATTCGCAGTTGAGCCAGCGACCCGATCGCGAGCAGCTGCTGCAACTCAACAACGTGCTGGTTAAAGCGTGCGCGAACGATCCGAAGAAACGTTACGAATCGGCCGCAGAAATGCATCGCGATCTTGCGGCTCTCGAGCGCGGCGAACGTCCGGGAAAATCGCGCACGAAAATTTTGTTGGCGACGATGTCGATTCTGGTGGTCGCGGTTGCTGGCGTTTGGTTTTGGCTGAACCATCCGCAACCAAATGTCGGTCTGCATTTGCAAATGACGGTTCGGACCGAACCGCCTGGCGCCCTCGTCGTCCTGGGCGATCATGCGCAGAAAAGTCCGGCGACGTTCGCGGATCTGGAGCCGCGCAAATACAACCTGCGGATCATGAATCCCGGTTATGAGCCGGTAGAGTCGGCGGTGGATCTTGGCGGCAAGCGGTCGTTTGATCCGCCCCCGTTTCGTCTCGTCCGCAGCAAAGGCGCACTTGAAATCCAATCCGAGCCGGCGGGCGCGCAATTCTCCATTCGAAGTCAAGACGGTCAGGTTTCGCGCGCGGGGACAACGCCGCAATCGATCGTCGATTTACCAACCGGAAAATACTTGGTCGTGGCGCATCGCGGAGATTGGGAAATGCGAGGCGAAGTCGAAGTCAGTCGCGGAGAAATCGCCCGGAAGGTTTTGGCGTTCGTCAGCGCGACAACGAACATCACGAGCGAGCCGAGTGGAGCTGAGATTTTTGCGGATGGAAAATCTCGAGGCCGTGCTCCGCTCCGGCTCGATTTACCGGTGCGGTCGCACGAACTGACGGCGCACCTTGACGGTTGGCCTAACGAGCAGCAAAAGATCGACATCGATCCACAGCACGAAAACGCCGTTCATTTTGTTTTTGCCAACGGCAGTGTGAAGATCACGAGTGCGCCCGGCGGCGCAGCGGTCATCGCTAATGGCAAGGAGCTCGGCCAAACACCGCTTGTGATCGAGGAGGTAAAACCGGGCGACGTAATGTTTGAGCTGCGGCTCGGTGGTTATAAGTCGACTTCGGTCAGCGGCAAGGTTGAACCGCAGCAGCAGTCGTTTCTGGCGGCGCGCCTGGAAAAAAGCGTCGGTCCTGAGCCTGGCCAATCGTTCACCAATTCGTTAGGGATGAAGTTCGTTCCGCTCGCCGACGTTCGCATATCGGTGTGGGAAACGCGGGTGCAGGATTACGAAGCGTTTTCCCGCGCGAGCGGACGGCATTATGAACCAGCCGACTTTCAGCAGGCGCCGACACATCCGGTGGTGAAAGTAAACTGGTTCGACGCAATGGCGTTCTGCAAATGGCTGACCGATAAAGAGCGCGACGAAAATCTCCTGGAAGATCGACAATCCTATCGGTTGCCGACTGATCGGGAATGGAGCCTGGCTGTTGGGTTGGCCAACGAGAGCGGCGCGACGCCGCAAGCGCGTGATGGCAAAATCAAAAACGAGTTTCCGTGGGGCAAACAATGGCCGCCGCCCGCCGGCGCGGGAAATTATCTCGTTGGCGCGGGGCAACGTCGCGGCACGACCATGCCTGTAGGAAGCTTCAAGGCGAATGCGTTAGGCCTCTACGATCTCGGGGGCAACGTTTGGGAATGGTGCGCCGACACCTACAAAGGCGGGAGCAGTGGAACCGGCCGCGATTGGGGAGTTCTCCGCGGCGGTTCCTGGGCGACAAGCAATCGTTTGGAAATGCAATCGTCGTATCGCAACGTCGTCGATCGGAACGAACGCGACGTGATTTACGGATTCCGATGTGTGCTGGCACCGGAAAGCAGCGACCGGATCGACAACCGATAGGTTTTTGTCAGTTCGGTGCCAGCGCCGCCCGCAAGCGATCGAGAAATGGAATCTGCGCAGGGTTTATTTTCCGCCGCGCAATTTCCTCCGGAAAAAACTCCGCGCGATCGATCTCCGGAAACTCTTTCAATGCTCCCGAGCGCGGCGGCCATTCCATCTCGAAGAGATTCGATTTCAGTTCGAACTGCTCTGGTAAATCGCCCTCGACGGCCCAGGCGTGAACGGTCTTGCCGCCTTTTTGTTTGATTGAGCCGAGCGGAATCCAATTTCCGGAAGGTTTGATTCCGATCTCTTCTTCGACCTCAATCCGAGCGCGTGTTAACAAGTCCTCGCCCGGGCCGGCTTCGCCTTTAGGAATTGTCCATACTCCGTCATCTTTTCTGGCGAAGAACGGCCCGCCGGGATGCGCAAGCAGAACTTGGATAATATTGTTTCGGCGAAAGATGAGCAGGCCGGCGCTGACGCGACTGCGTCTTTGTTTTTGCGGTGACGGCGAATCTTCCACGCCATCTTTCAACGGCAGACTCGCCGCAGTTGCAAGTCAGCGAATAATGCCGAGTGATCCGAGTGTTGCCGGATCAATGCCGGAAGTGATCGGCAGAAGATGATCGCGCTGGTAACGCGCGATCGCGGCGTGTGTGAGCGGGCCCATTCTACCGTCGACGGCGTAGCTGTAGTAACCGAGCTGCTGCAACTGAGCTTGAACACTGGCAACGATCTGGTCCGGTGAAAGCCCGTCGTAGCCATAAATCGGTTCGTTGTACTCATAATTAGAGTACGGATCGTAACCCCAGGCCGGATACCACCAGCCGTCATACCAACCCCACCAGCCCCAGTCGAAAAAGATGATGGCGGCGCAGCGGTTTCTCCACCAATTGGAGCCGTGGTGATGGTGACAGTTGTTCGCGTGGTTCAATCGCGCTTGCGAAACGCTGCTGACGTTTCCGCTCCAATTGCGGAGACGGGTGGAAATTTGCGGATCGAGCTTGTTTTTGGCCAATGCGTTTAGCGCGGAAGGCTGATGCAAATTGCCCGTCTTATTCAGATTGCCGCCGCTGCGTTGAAGCGCGTAACCAGTATTGAGGCTGTTCGCGCCGGAATGGATCTGGTGACGTAACACGGAATTGCCGACCGGCGGGTAATTCAGCGTGCGATTGCCGTTTCCGTAATTAACGGTCGGTCGGTATGGCATTGCGCCGGAGTAATGCGGGACGCCGCCGTTAAAACGTGGAGCCACCGTTGTTGTTGTTGTTGTTGCTGGTGCCGAGCTGTGATGCGGAGCCGCGCCGCCAGAATTCGAGGATGTGTTCCCGCTGCCCTTGGCGGCTTCGTTACCAGCCAAGCCAAATGCCACCACCGCCACGACTGCAAAGGATGTCTTCATGAACACGCCGTCACCAATGAAACCATTCTACGTTCTTTTGGTTGCGCTTTCCTACCCCGATTTTAAGTGAACTATTTCTTGAGGGTGCGGACGTAAGCTACCAGAGCTTTGATCTCGTCGTCGCTCAGTTTGCCGCCGAACGCGAGCATCTTGGTGATACCATCTTTAGTCACGCCATCTTTGATCGCCGCCGCCGCTTCAGCGTCAGTGAACGATGACTGAATCGCGGCGTTGGTGAGGTCCTTTGCGTTGAGGGCTTTTCCCATGCTGGTGTTCGCGCTCCCATCGGGCCCGTGACATTGCATGCAGTTGTTGGCCCAGTTCGTTTTTGGATCTGCGCCCTGCGCAAACAACGAAACAAAATACAATATGAAGGCAACGATTATTCTCACGACAATCAGCGCTCCCGTTTCTGGCCGAGTTCTTCGAGTAATTCGATCTGGATCTGCTGAATCTCGAAGAGCCGATTGTATTGGCGACGCAGGAGGTGATCGATTTTTTCGTGCAAGTGCCGGATTTCGAGTTCGGCTTTGAGATTGATCTTGTAATCGTTCTCCGCGCGCAAGCGATCGCGAGCCTCGGCCCGGTTCTGACTCATCATAATGACCGGCGCCTGGACGGCGGCCAAACAGGAGAGAATCAAATTGAGAAGAATGAACGGATACGGATCGAAGGGTTTGGTGGCGAGCAAGACGATATTGGCGCCGATCCACACGAAGATGACAGCCCCAAAGCTGATAAGAAATTTCCAACTGCCGCCGAATTCGGCGATGCGGTCGGAGAGGCGTTCGCCAAAAGTAAGTTCCTTTTCGAATTGCTTCTCGATGTCGCTGGAAACGATTTCGTGCTGGCGCAGACTTTCGACGACTTCTTCATCGAGCGCGGAGAGTTCTCCGATCTCATCCTGCAGCACTTCCTTGACGTATTCTTTGCGGCAATCGCCGATGTCGTCGAAGCAAACGAATCCGGTGCCATCCCATTCCGGATGGTGTTTCTTGATGCAGTCGAGCAGAGATGGCCGGATTACTTCGGCAATTTGCCCTTCAGTCGGAGATTTCGGCTTCTGGCAGATCTGGCAAACGCACGTTTCATTCATGGTGATTCGATGTTGAATAAAAGCGCACTGGCCCGACTTGTCGATCTTCAGAAAATGAACATCCCGATGGCCGCTCCAAACATAAACAGCGTTGCCACGGAGACGACGATTACACTCGGAATCGAGCTGGGCTGCTGCTTCATGAGCTTGCGATCGAGTGCGACGAAAATAATCCCGAGAAGAAGAAATGGCGCGAGCAATCCGTTGATCACCGCCGTCCAGTAAAGCGCGCGCACCGGGTTGACATTGAGGAAGTCCATCGCGATGCCGATCAGCGTTGACACGATGATGACGAGATAAAACGGGCGCGCGCCGCGAAAACGTTGATCGAGTCCTTCGCGCCATGCGAAAGTTTCGGCGAGCGCATAAGCGGCCGAGCCGGTGAGCGTCGGGATCGCGAGCAAACCGACGCCCACGATACCGAGGGTGAAAAGCGTGCCGGCAAATTTTCCAGCAAGCGGAGAAAGCGCCTGCGCCGCATCCTTCGAAGTCTCAATCTGGGTGATTCCGTGTTGATGAAGCGTGAGCGCAGTCGTGAGAATGATGAAGAACATGACCAGATTCGAAAAGAACGTGCCGACGTCGACATCGATCTTGCGCGTGATGATTTCGACGGGCGTAGCGCCGAAACGGCGATACAACATTCGGCGTCCTTTTGCTTTGTCTTCTTCGACCTCCTGCGACGCCTGCCAGAAAAACAGATAGGGGCTGATCGTGGTGCCGAGGATCGCGACCAGCATTCCCCATTGGTCGTGACTCTTCGGCCAGGTCGGAATGAAGGCGGCGTGCGCAACCATTCGCCAATCCGGATGAACGATGAACCCGGTGATGACGTAAGCGAACAAAACGAGCGCCAGCCATTTCAGAATGGTCGCGATCTGATGATAACGAAAAAATATTGTGGCGACAGAAATGCCAACGCCAAACACGATGACGAAAACATGAGAGTTAACGCGAGTGAGCATTTCAGCCGCATCCGACATTCCGGAAAGATCGGCGCCGACGTTGATCGAGTTTGCGGCAAAGAGCGCTACCGCCGCGACTAGGATCAGTGGCCGCGGATATTTGTGGTGCATGGCGCCGGCGAGACCACGTCCGCTGACCATGCCGATGCGAGCGCACATCATTTGCACGAAAGCCATCAGCGGCCACGTGATCAGCGCCGTCCATAAAAGCGCGAGGCCGTGTTGCGCCCCGGCGATCGAATAAGTCGCGATGCCTGAAGGATCGTCATCCGCTGCACCCGTAATCACCCCGGGACCGAGCGAGCGGAAAAATCGCCTGATGAAACCCGGATCGCGATCGTCCCGTTGCCGGCTCACAGTGCGTTACGTTTCGACCTTGAAGGCGTAGATGTCGACCTTAGATTGAATTCGTGGAAGAAGCTGAAGTTCCTCTGGAAAATTTGCACGAGCACATCCAACACAGTGCCGAGCACAGTGGTGAGAATTGGATTTCGTGGGTGGCGCTTAGCACTGCGATTCTCGCCGTTCTGGCTGCGATCGCAGGACTTCTTTCCGGAAAACACGCCAACGAAGCGATGATGAGCCAGATCGAAGCGTCCGACCAATGGGGTTACTACCAGGCCAAAAGCATCAAGGCTTCGGTGCTCGATGCGAAAATTGCGCTCTCGACCGCGCCTAACGAATCCGACGCCGCCAAGCGGGATCGTTACGAAAAAGAGCAGGAAGAAATCAAAACCGAGGCCGAGCACAAGCAAGCGGAAGCGAAATCGAATTTTCATCAGCACGAAGTTTTTGCGCGCGGTGTAACCATGTTCCAAATCGCGATCGCGATTGCGGCCATCTCGGCGCTAACAAGAAAACGGCGCTTCTGGATAGTCAGTCTCCTCTTCGGCATTGCCGGTTGCGTTTTTCTCGCGCTTGGTTTCGGTCACTGACATGCGCGTTCTCGCCATCGACGCTTCCTTGCGCAATACCGGCGTCGCAGTTGTTGATGCAAACAACGGGAAAGCGCGCGCTCTTTACTTCGGCACGATTCACAACGCGCAGAAGCTCCGCTCGTCGTCGTGTCTGGTCGCGATTCGAGACCGGTTGATTGAATTAATTCGCGAGCACGATCCGGATTGTTGCGCGCTCGAATCCGTTATTTACGTCCAGAGTTACAAGACGGCGATTCTGCTCGGGGCCGCGCGCGGTGCGGCCATTCTTGCCGCCGCTGAAAATGGATTGCCGGTCTTCGAATATCCGCCCACACGAATCAAACAGGCCACGGTTGGTCGCGGCGGCGCTGGAAAAAACCAGGTCGCATTCATGGTGCGCGCGCTGCTGGGCTTAACCGAAACGCCGGATGCGGACGCAGCCGACGCGCTCGCGATCGGTCTGACCCACGTGCGCGCGCAAGAAACCGCGCGGATGGGAATCCCCGGAGCGACGCAAATATGAACCCTCCTTGGCAAAGTTTCGGCGCGGCAGGCGATTCAATGCTTCGAATCAGCTGGCTCGGCCGAGTCAATTTTGCCGATGCGCTCGCGCTTCAGGAAGAGATCGTTGCCAGAAAGCGTGAAGATCGCGATGCCGCCGATGAAGTGCTCTTACTCGAGCACGAACCGGTTTACACCATCGGACGGACGCCGGACAAATCGAGTTTGTTAGGCGCAACGCATTTGCCGCATTCGCTTTTCGCAATCAATCGCGGTGGTCAGGCGACTTATCACGGCCCCGGCCAACTGATGGGCTATCCGATTGTCGATCTTCGCCGGTGCGGGCAGGATTTGCATCGCTACCTGCGCTGGCT
>Ga0137403_10001907_pt1 | contig 25977 bp, 22 predicted proteins | sample CZOMad2_1_16fung_FD_122057 | JGI IMG/M metagenome (GOLD analysis project Ga0137403, IMG submission 122057) | Vadose zone soil fungal communities from Angelo Coast Range Reserve, California, USA - CZOMad2_1_16fungal (Hybrid Assembly) | ecosystem: Environmental > Terrestrial > Soil > Vadose zone... | reverse complement strand
GACGTACCCTTCGCGAGCGAAGTACCGGCACACTTCCGATCCGATGAGGCCGGACGAACCGGTGACGAGCACGGACTTCATGGGCCGATGCGTCTTTCGCGCCCGTCCCGTGTTCGGCGGCGCTGTTGGGGGTGGCGCAAGCGGAGCAGCGCTACGTCAGCTGGCGGGAGGTTTGCCGGGCGCAGCCGCGACTGCAACACCCCACGGCACCTGTCCGACCGGGATGCGGCCGATCACCTTGAGCGTTTGGGTGTCGACCACTGCCACGTCGTTGGACGGGCCGTTGGCGGTGTAGAGTTTCCGGCCATCCGGCGTGAGCGCAATTCCCCAGGGCCGCTTGCCCACGGCAACCGTGCCGACGATCGCATTGGTGGTGGCGTCGATCACTACCACCGTGCCGCCCCGACCGGTGGAGGCGTAGACTCGGCGGCCGTCGGGTGCGACGGCGACCCCCATGGGTTTGGAGCCGGGGGGCATCTTCAGCGTGGCGATGGTCTTGCGGGCCACCGCGTCGATTACCCAGACCGTGCCATCCACTTCGCAGGTCACGTAGGCGCGCTTCCCGTCCGGGGTGAATGCGACTCCCCGGGGTCGCTTGCCAACTTGCAACGCACCCAGGCTCTTGCCGGTCTCGGCGTCGACGATGGTCACATTGTGGGCGGTCTCGCCGGTCACCCAGACCGCCTTGCCGTCCGGCTGGACCCGCACGCCCTCAGGCTCCTTCCCGACCGGAACGGTCGACAGAATCTTGCCCGTGGCGATCTCCACGACCGACGCGGTTCCGGCGTCCTCATTCGAGACGAAGAGCCGGCTTCCGTCGGCCGAGATGTCGAAGTTCTCGGGGTCGGAGCCACCGGGCAGGACCCGCACCACCTTGCGGGTGGTCGCGTCCACCACGGCAACGCCGTCCTTGCTCTTGTCGGCTTGAAGCTTCTCGCATTCCTCGTCGGGCATCGTGGGCGGGCACTTGGGTGAGCCGCTGAGCGCCACGAATACGGTCCGGCCGTCGGTGCTGGCGTGGACGCCGCGGGGCCGAGTGCCGACTTCGATCGTGGCGACCACCCGGTCGGTGGTGGCGTCTACCACGCTCAGCTCGCGGGAGTCCTCGTTGGTGACATAAGCCAATTCGCCGCCGGATCCGCCAGTGGTTGCGCCCTTGGGGGTGGCTGTCGTCTGCGGGGTCGAGTCCTTCGAACCCGGGGCGGACGTGTCGGCCTTGCGGTCTGGGCCGGCCGAGCTACAGGCGGCGGCCAGGCACAGGGCCAGGAGCGTGATTCTATTGTGCATCGAAGATTGCCTTGTCACGGTTGCGGGCCTGGTCGAGTCCCTTGGCCTGCGCACGGCCGACCACACCCCGGAAATTGGCGCCGTTGATATCGGCCTTGGCGAAGTTGGCCCCGGTCACGTCGGCCCGCGAGAGGTCGGTCTGCACCAGCTCGCTGGTGCTCAGGTCCGCGCCCACGAGCTTGGCCCCGCTCAGGTTGGCAAAGGAGAAGTCAGCCTTGTACAGGTTGGCCTGGGAGAGATCGGCCCCGCTCAAGTCGGCCCCGACGAAGGCGGCTCGCATGACACCCATCGATTGATTGCCGGGGTCGGCCCCGATGTTGGCCCCGCGCAGCACGGCGCCGCTGAGCTTCGCGTTCTTCAGATAGCCGATGATGCGCGACTTCGTGAGATTGGCGCCACTGAGGTCGGCCTGCTCTACGATCGTTGCGAAAAGACTGGCGCCTTCCAGGTTCGCCTCATGGAGGTTGGCCCGGCGCAGGGTGGTCCCGTCGAGATTGGCCCCGCGCAGGTCCGCTCCGCTCACCACGGCGTCGGTGAGATCACAGCTGAACAAGTTGGCCTTGGCGAGCTTGGTTCCCACCAGGCGGGCTTTGGCGAGGTTGGCGCGCCGGAAGTCCGTTCCGTTCAACTCCAGCCCGCTCAGGTCGGCTCCCGAGAAGTCCGGGGGGCTCTGCTGGGTCGCCGCGCTCAGCTTTGCCTGCACGTCCGCGAGCGTGAGTCGGCGCGGCGCCTGAGCGGCCCCGGTCGGTGGGGCCAGGGTCGCCTGGCTCAGTGCCGCGATGATCAGGACAGCGAGGGGTGAGCGCATAGGTTGGTCCGTGAGCGCGGGCGGGCCCCAAAGGCGACGGGACCGCCGACCCGCGCGGTCCCGTACTCGGTGGTTGGGGGCTCAGCTGCTGGACTTGCCAGATTCCGCTTTCGCCGCCGGGCGGCCGGCGTGAATCTTCCCGTCGGCTCGACCCTTCAGGTACGCGTAGATGTTCTGGATCTTATCCATCTCGAGGCCGAGCGCGCACCACGACGGCATGCCCTTTTCGGGCCGCCCGGCGCACACCGTCTGGATGAAGATTTCCTTCGTCGGGATCGTACCGCCGTCCTTGAGCGAGACGATGAGCGCCGGCGCGAAGGACGTCCCCACGCCGTACTCCCCATGACATCGGGAGCAGTTGAGCTCGAACTGCTTCCAACCCTGATACGCCTCGACGGGGATGGTGTCCAGCGGCGCCGGGTGATACGTATCGTGGGCCTGAGCGTGCGCCGAGCGCGCGCCGAGGCTGATCCCGAATCCGACGAGCACCGCGGAAACCAAGGAGGAATGCCAGGAGGTCGAGGAGGTGCTCATCTCACGAACGGTCCTTTCGCGCGGTAGGGGGCCTGGAACACATCGGGTGATACGGAGAACTATCGACTCGGGGCGCTCGCTCGGGTGCCCGGCGTGCTGTCCGTGGGCGCGGAGCTGGCCGCCCGTCCTGAATCCGGGATGGGGAACAGCGGCACGCCGTATTGCCGCAGGATGGCTTCGATCTCGGGGCGCTTCCGGTCGAGCACCTGCTGCAGGCTGTCGCGCAGCTCATGGTCCCGGCGTCGCACGCCCATGGCGATGCTGAAGGCAAACGGGATCCCGCTCACGCTGTCCTGCAGAATCGGGTTCAACACCAGCGGCACCGACGACTGCTTCGCAAAGTAGCCGGCCAGGGGGCCCCAAACGATCGCGGCATCCACCCGCTTGTCGGTGACTGCCTTGATGATGTCGTCGGGTCGGTCGCCCTGCTCGCTAAAGAAGGTGGGGAACCCGATCAGGTTGCCCACCACGCCGTGGGCGCCCAGGGCCATGGCTGGAGGGGTGTTCTCGGCATCCGCATTGAGCAGGTTGACGCCGATCTTGAGCTTTTTCCATTGGGGGTCGTTCAGCGACGTGAGATTCAGCCCGCTGTCTTTCCGGTAGACGATCATGTACGCCGAGCGGAAGTAGGGCTTGGTAGTCGCCGCCTGGTCGAGACCTGCGGGGGCGGTCATCGCCACATCGCAGTAGCGGCCGTTGAGAGCGCGGGCAAAAAAGCCCCGGCGCACCGGCCACCAGGCATACTGGACCTTCGAGTCCCATTCGTTCGCAATCAGGTCCGCGATCTTGTTCTCGTAGCCCTCGCCCTTCTGGTTTGACCCCGGCATGTTATCGGGGTCGGCACAGACCCGCAGCACACCGGCCCTGGCGACGTTGGGTCGCAGGGTCGATTCCTGTGCGGCTAGTGGGGCAGTGGCAAGCGCGAGCACAACCAAGCTGCCGATCGCGTCGCCACAACGGTTTCGGAATGACATTGGTCTTGCCTCCCTGCTGAGCAAACGGCGCCGGAGCGGTCAGCGCCCCGACGCCGTCGCTGTCCATCGTAATCTAGCCCAGGTAGCGACCGGCGGAGGTACCCGCCGGTCACCAACCCGCGTCCTCCTCTTAGAGCGAGAAGACCGTCAGCACCCCACCCTGGGTGGAGAACTGACCCGCATCGCCGAACGCGCCGAGCGCGCCCAGACCAGCGGTCGGATCCTCGGCACCGATACCGGCGGCCACGCCGATGCCGGCCCAGCCACCGATGCCCGAATACACCGCAATGTACTGCTTCTTGTCCGGCCCCGCGTAGCTCATCGGGTTGCCGATGATGCCCGAGGGGGTCTTGAACTTCCAGAGTTCCTTGCCGGTCTTGGCGTCAACCGCCTTGAGCCAGCCTTCCATCGTGCCGTAGAAGACCAAGCCGCCGGCGGTCGCCATTGCGCCGCCGTAAGCCGCGAGGTTCTCCTTGATCTCCCATTTCACGGTGCCGGTCATGGGATCCCAGGCGATGAAGCGGCCACGATTGCCGCCCGGGCCCGGGAACATCCGCACGATGGCGCCCACGTAGGGCTGGCCTGCCGAGTACTTGACCTCGACGCCCTCGTAGTCCATGCAGATGTTGTTGGTCGGCACGTAGAACAGGCCGGTAACCGGCGAATACGCCGAAGGCTGTTGATCCTTGAAGCCGATCGCCGCGGGGCAGATGCCCTCGGTGTTCTTCTTCGAGGTGGTCCCGTACTTGGGATCCTTCTTCGGTACGCCGGTGGCGACCACACCCTCGACCGGGGTGCCGGTGCCCTTGCTCACGGCCCAGTTGATCGGGCCGTAGGCATTGGCGACGATCACCTTGCCGTTGGTCCGGTCGATGGTGTAGCCGATGCCGTTACGGTCGAAGTGGGCGAGCAGCTTCTTGCCGCCGCTCTCGAACAGCACGTTCTCGTTCACGCCGTCGTAGTCCCACTCATCGTGCGGTGTCATCTGGTAGGCCCAGACCACCTTACCGGTCTCGGGCTTGCGGGCGAAGATGGTCATGGACCACTTGTTGTCGCCCGGACGCTGATCGGGGTTCCAGGTCCCCGGGTTGCCGACGCTGTAGTAGAGGTTGTCCAGCTCGGGGTCGTAGGAGTACCAGCCCCAGGTGGTGCCGCCGCCGCGCTTCCACTCGTCGCCCTGCCAGGTCGAGACCCCGAGGTCCTTCCCCTTGTGGGAGGCGTAATTGGCGTTGGCATCGCCCTCGATCCCGACTTCCTTGTCGGGGCCGGTGCTGTACATCGTCCACTTGTGCTGCCCGCTGTTGACGTCGAAGGCCGAGAGGCGGCCGCGGACGCCGAATTCACCACCCGAGATGCCGGTGATGACCAGGTCCTTGATCACGATCGGGGCGACCGTAATCGTGGCGCCCTGCTTGTAGCCAATGGCCTCGGGGCCGGCGTCGGAGTGATCCGGGTGCTTCGCCTTCCAGAGCTCCTTACCGGTCTTCGCGTCCAACGCGATCAGCTCACCCTGCAGGGCGTTGATGAAGATCTTCCCGCTCGGGTGATAGGCGGTGCCGCGGTTCACCAGGTCGCAACACGCGATTGGAATCGCATCCGGCGACTGGTTGGGGACGTACTTCCAGATCTGCGGCGCGCCGGGCTTCGCAAGATCGAGCGCGTAGACGATGTTGGGGAACGACGTGTTCACGTACATCACGTTCCCAACGACCAGCGGATTGCCCTCGTGACCGCGGAGCGTCCCGGTCGAGAACGTCCACGCAGCCTTGAGCTTTGCCACATTCGCCGTCGTGATCTCCTTGAGCGGACTAAACCGCTGGAGGCTGTAATCACGCCCGGTGATAAACCAGTCGCCCTCGGGCGCGTTCAGGGTCCATGCCCCCGATCGTGCTCCCTGGGCGTTGGCGACGGCCGCGAGCGTGACGCTCGCAGCGACGCCGGACAACACCTTCCGGGTAAAGCGGTTCATAACTGACCTCAGGATGAAGGGTGATTCTACTGCGACCTACACCTTCCGTGGTGTTGCCGTCGATGCCCTGAGGTGGAACGAGCGACTGAGTCGGGCCGCTCGCCCCGCCGGGGGTGAATTCACGCGCGGGCCCCAGGGGGACCGCGCTCAATCGTGCTCGCCACCAGACGCGCGCCCTGCCGCGGGCTTCCAATGGGGGTACGCGGCAACCGGATTCGTTGGATGTACCCGACAAAACGCCGGAGCGCCAGATGGGGCCGGCGTGCGGCGGCATGCGTCGAAATCGACTGGGTGAGGCTGGTGGTGGAGAAAAGCGGAGCGGGGCGGCGCGAGTGTGAGACGCGGCCACGCCACCATCCCGGCCGAGCCCAATTCGGGCCCATCCTGTCTCCCATCGTGGCAGCGAGCGGGAAGACTCCCATTACAACCCTCGGCAAGACCGCCGCCCAACGATTGTGTCGAGATGGAGAAGCGTGCCGACGCACCTGACGCGTGCAGATGGCACCGCGGTTTTTGGACATCGGCACGGATGCACGCTCGGTGAAGCGGTGCCGCGCTCTGACCATCCCACGCCCGTTGAACCCGACTGGGCGTCCTGCATTGGTAGGCCCCGCTGCTCGCCTGGCGATGGGGCGCTACCGACTGAATTGGAACGTGGGGCTAGACTATACCGCGCACCGGGCCAACTGTCAATCAGCCAGGGTCTTGGAGTGCCAAGGACGCCAGGCGCGCGAGGGGGTGGCTGGGGATGGGTGGGGCCGAACGCTGTCAGGCGTCCCGGGTTAGCCTGCGGGTCCAGCGGGATCGGTGGCGGGTGGTTGCTGACCCCGGCGCCGGTTGGCGGCGGACCCCCGCCCGATTAGGGGCCAGGGACGCGAGGGGCTGCAGGGGCCCGTATGCCGGACATGGAGACCAGCTACTGGGCGCCAAGGCGCTCCCCAGGGATGGCCCGGAGCGCCCGCATCACGGACCTCCGACCACGATGGAGACGCGAGCGCACGGTGGCGACCGGGAGATCCAGCACCGCGCCGATTTGCTCGTAGCGAAGGTCTTCGGTGAAATAGATCGCGGTGACGACACGCAGCTCGATCGGCAAGGCCCGGATCGCCCGCACGATCTCCCCGGTGGTGCCGTCGAGAGCCGGGGCGGCAGCGGCGGGATCGGGCTCCGGGCAGCGGGTCAAGAAGACATCGGTCACTACCCCGAGAAACCATCCCCTGAAGTCGACGTCCGGCCCGAGGCCCTTGGGTGCGCGGAGGGCCTGCAACGCCGCCTCCTCTACCAGCGCCCCCGCCGCACCCGGTTGACCGGTAAGGCTGAGGGCTAGCCGATAGGCCGTACCCACGACGCCGGCGAGCAAGTCCTCGAAGGTCGCACCTACCGCCTCGGGGGCGATTGAACGCTCGTTGGCGGCAATCGAAGGAAGCGCCGGAATGGCCACCGGCGTCAATCGTCCGCCAGCATCAGTCGGATCAGCGGCGGGCATCGGACCAGTGCCACCCCGGCGCTCGCGAGAGCCCGCAGCCGCTGAACCGCGTGGACGTCGACGTAGGTCACGCCGCTCAGGTCCAGGAACAGAGTCTTGGAGGTCGTGCGCAGGCGCTGACATTCTTCCTCCATGAGGGCGACCCAGTCGGCTACTAACTCGCCTTCGACGCGAAGCGTTACGTCGGCGTCGTTCTTTATAGCCATGAGTCGAAGCATCATTTGCCTTGCCGGTACGCGATCAAAAGGCAGGATCCGTACCGGTCCGGCCCTGCTGTCCTGGGGCGTGCAAGTGGCTGTTGGGAACTGTGTTGGATGGTTCCTACTGGGGGTACCGAGCTCGGCTCCCATAGCCGTCGTCACGAAATATCGGGAGAACCCGAAATAATGGGACCTACCTGGGGCGGGCGATCCCCAGCTTCTTCATGCGGGACTCCAGTGTCGTGGGCCTGAGACCGAGCTCAACGGCGGCGCCGGCGGGCCCACTCACCCGCCAGCCCGTCTTCTCCAGCGCCGCGAGGATATGAGCCCGCTCCGCGTCCTGCAGGGTCCGCCCGGCAATGGCGGTGGGCGGACGGGTTTGCGAGGTTATCCAGTCGCCGAGCTCGAGTGTGGATCCCTGACTCACGATGACGGAACGCTCGATGATATTGGCCAGCTCCCGGATATTACCGGGCCAGCTGTAGGCTGTGAGCGTGGCGAGGGTGTGCTTCGGAATGCTCTCGATGGACCGTCCCAGCCGCGCCGCGTACTTCAGAACGAAATGACGTACCAGATCCGGGATGTCTTCCTGGCGCTCCCGGAGGGCCGGGACGTAGATAGGGAAGACGTTCAACCGATAGTAGAGATCGGCACGAAAGCGGCCCTCCTCCACGGCCTTCTGGATGCTCTGGTGGGTTGCCGCGATGACCCGCGCGTTCACCTTGATGGTACGGGTTCCGCCCACCCGCTCGATTTCCCCTTCCTGCAGCACCCGGAGCAATTTCACCTGGAGGTCGAGCTGTAGGTCGCCGATCTCGTCCAGGAAGATGGTTCCTCCGTCCGCCAACTCGAAGCGGCCGACCTTCCGGCTCAACGCGCCGGTGAAGGCTCCCTTTTCGTGCCCGAACAGCTCGCTCTCGACCAGTCCGGGCGAGATGGCTCCGCAGTTGACGCTGACGAGCGGACGATCGTGGCGGCGGCTGTGGTTGTGGATGGCCTTGGCCACCAGTTCCTTGCCCGTGCCGGTCTCGCCGGTGATGAGGACCGTCGCGTCGGTCTGGGCAACCTGCTCGATCTGGCTCAGCACCCGCTTAAGTGCCGGAGTGCGTCCCACGATCTCCTCGAAGCCCTGCTGGCTCCTTATCTCCTCGATGAGATGGACGTTTTCCGCCTGCAGGCGATCCTTGAGGCGCTGGATCTCGCCGAACAGCCTGGCGTTCTCGATCGCGATCGCGGCTTGGGCTGCGATGACCTGCAATACCTCCGCGCGGTCGGCGGTGAAGACCCCGGAGGCAAGGTTGTTCTCCAAGTACAGCGCACCGATCAGGCGCCCCTGGTTTACCACCGGGGTGCAGATCACCGATCGCGGTTGCTCCCGCCGGATGTACGCATCCTCGATCAGCTGACCGTCGCTCGTCGCGTCGGCCAGCACGACCGTCTCGCTGGTTCGGCGCACCAGGTTCATCAGGGTGAGGGGAAGGCTCCGGGTCTCGCCCAGCGGCGTACCGCCGTCGATCAGGACCGCCACCGCGTCCGTCGTACCAGTGACGTGCAGCGCGGGAGCGCCGTCGTGCTCCAGTATGAACTGTCCCCGCTCCGCCCCCGCATGCTCGATGGCGACCCGCATGAGGCGGCCGAGCAGCCGCTCGAGATCGATCTCGCCGGCCAAGGCCTGCGCCACCTTGATGACGGTGTGCAGAGCGAGGGCGCTGTCCTGGGTGTGGGTCGTTTGGGCCGGGCGCAGGCCCGGCTCACTTGGTACCGAGCGAGGCCCGAGCACGTCACCGTGGCGCCGCTCGAGATCGGCCACCTTGGCAAGGGCGCCCCACTGCTGGTAGCCGTACCAGGCCTCGCGAAGGAACACCCCGGCCACCACCGGCTGGTGCCGTCCTAGCCAGAACTCGGCGTACAGCTCGTTGACCAGCGCCCGGTGCCGGGGCGACGCCTGCGTCTGGGCCTCCTCTAGCGCGGCCTCGTAGCGTTCAAACGCCAGGGCGGCTTGCCCGCGCACCCGCGCGATCTCGGCCGAGGCCAGCAGGTAGAGGTGGCGGAAGTTCTCCGGTGCGTTGTCGGCCCACAGCGCTAGCCGGTTGGTAAGCTGGTCGAGCTTGGTCTCCGCTTCGGGACGCTCGTCGGCCGGGGCCTGCGGCAGCCACGCGCAAATGGCGAGCACGTGCCGGAAGGCGAACATGGCCGGCCAGATCGAGCTGTAGAAGACCTCTGCGATCGGCTCCCAGGCGCGCGCCGCGGCGCGGGCTTCGTCAATCTGGCCAAAGGTGTTGAGTAGCTCGAGCTTGAGCGTGACGTACCAGCTTCCGAAGATGCCCTTGTTCCCGTACGCGGCGAGGTAGGCCTTTTCGTCGAAGCCCGGGCCGGTAAGGCTCGTGGGCGACTCAGTCCGGCCCTGCAGCGCGACGGCCCAGTGCAGGATCATCTTCTGCACCTCGGCATAGGCGGTTGCCCGCATGCGGCCGAGGAATTCCACGGTCGGCTCGTGATTCTCGAGAAAGCCGGCCAGCTGCGGCTCGATGTGCATCGCCCACCAGCTCTGCTGGAACTGCCCGTACGCGGCGATCATGAGGTCGCCGCTCTCCAGCCCGGCGCGCACGGCTTCGCGCGCATGCGGGATACAGGTCGCGAAGGGCCGGCGCCACGGATTCACCAGCGCGGCGTAGCGATGGTGGACCCGCGCGCGCAGCCGGAGGTCGGCCAGGCGCTCGTTCAGCGCAATCCCGAGCTGACCGAAGTCGTAGCCCAACGCGTAGTCGCCGAGGCGCCAACCGACCGTCATCGCGAAGGCGACGTAGCCGTACGCGGACTCCTCGCAGTTGCCGTGCTCCAGGGACAGGGTCACCATGCGGGCGGCGGTCAGATCGCTGAGGGCGGTCTGGCCCGAGATGTAGGCCGGCGTCCACAGGATCGTGAGCAGCTTGATCGCCTTCTGGATCGCGGGGTCCTTGAGCCGCGGCAGCTCCAGGATGGCGGCGACCGGGCGTCCTCCCAGCCGGTCCCGAATCGCGGCCATCTCCGGCTCGAGCGCGGCCTGCTGCTCGGCCGCGCTTTCCGGCAGCTCGAGGCCGAGCAGCCGAAGGCCGGCCATGCCGGCCGGGATCGCGTCATGATATCGGGCCGTGGTCTCGTACTGGATCATCATCAGGAGGTAGGCGTCCGCACTCTCGAGCGGGGTGACGGCCCGCTCCAGCAGCGTCGCGTACGAGCGCTCCGCCTCGCCCAGACGGCCGGTCAGGTACTCCGCCTCCGCCCGCTCCAGGAGCAGGGCGAACGCTAGCTCGTGGTGACGCTCCCAGGCATCCGGCGCCAGCAGCGTGCTTCCGGCGGCGAAGTACCCGAACGCGCTGGGAAACGCCGCTGACGCCTTGGCCCGGCCACCGGCCGCGAGGTTGAGCTCCGCGAGCCGGAGCCGCTCGGCGGGGTCGTCTATCAGCGCGGCGGCGTGGTTGAGATGGTTCACCACGTCGAACAGCGACTCCAGGCCCGCGGAATCGTGGCCCCCCCGGGCCAGCAGCAGCCGGCCCACGGTCAGGTGGGCCTGGAGCTTGGCCGCCTCCGGTATCAGCGCGTATGCGGCCTGCTGCACCCGGTCGTGGAGGAACCTGAAGTGGCGCTGATCGGCCGGACGCCCGTCCTCGAGGTCGGGGGCCAGGCCATAGGAGCGCTCGTCCGTAAGGACCAGCCCCTGCTCGACCGCGGGCCATAGGTCGCGGGCGCAATCGTCCGGACTCGCCTGGCTGACCGTCGCGAGGGTCCCGAGATCAAACGCATTGCCCACGCACGCGGCCAGCCGCAGGACTCGCTGGGTCGGCTCGGCCAGCCGGAGGATCCGGTCGGCCATCAAGTCCACGACGTTGTCAGTGATACGGAGCTTGCGGATGGCGGCCAAGTCCACCCGCCATGCGCGAGTCTCGCGGTCAAACGCGATATGGCCGTCCTGATGCAGCGACTTGAGAAACTGGATGACGAAGAACGGATTTCCAGCCGTCTTGGCGAGCACGATCGCGCTAAGCTGATCGACCACGGCCCCCCCGCCGCCGAGCGTATCCGCGAGCATGTTGGCGAGGTGGATCGCGCCGAGCGGCGGGAGGCTGAGCTGGGTCAGTGGGGCGCCAAGCTCCACCAGGGCCCTAATAGTGTGGTTGAGCGGATGGGTGGGCGACACCTCGTTGTCGCGGTAGGCCCCGATGACAAGCAGACCCGAGATCTCGCGATTGGTCAAGAAGAGGGGCAGCAGGCTGAGCGTGGCCGCATCGGCCCACTGCAGGTCGTCGAGGAAAAGCACCAACGGGTGCTCCGGGCGCGCGAAGGCGCCCAGGAACTCCTGGAAGACGCGGTTGAAGCGATTCTGCGATTCGGTCGCACCCAAGGCAAGGACCGCGGGTTGCGGTCCGATGAGGCGGGCGAGGTTAGGAATCACGTCAACGATCACCTGCCCGCTCTGCCCCAGGACCTCGAGCAGCCGCTTCCGCCAGGTCGCGACCTGATCATCCGTCTCCGCCAGCAGATGCCGCACCAAGCCCTGGAAGGCCTGCGCCAACGCCGAGTACGGTACGTCTCGCGCGAGCTGGTCGAACTTGCCAGCGATGAAGTGCCCCCGGCGCGGCGCCAGGGATCGATGGAGCTCCTGAACGAGGGACGTCTTGCCGATGCCCGAGTACCCTGAGACGAGCGCCAGCTCGGTCGCGCCGGCTCCTACTCGGTCGAACATCTCGAGCAGCCGCTCGACCTCAGTCTCCCGGCCGAACAATCGCTGCGGCACGACGAAGCGGTCCCGGACGTCGTCCTGGCCAAGTGGGAAGTCCGGGACCGTCCCGGTGCTGTCCCAGGCCGCCCCAGAGCGGGCAAGATCCGCGAGCACGCCCTCGGCGCTCTGGTAGCGGTCCTCGGCGCCCTTCGCCAGCAGCCGCATGACGACATCGGAGAGCGGACGCGGGATCGAGGGGTTCCGCAGGTGAGGCGGGACCGGCGTCTTCGCAACGTGACCGTGGATCACTTCGAGCGGGTCGAGCGACTCGAAGGGCACTTGCCCGGTGAGCATCTCATAGTAGGTGACCCCGAGGGAGTAGAGATCCGAGCGGTAGTCGAGGTCGCGATTCATGCGGCCGGTCTGCTCCGGCGACATGTAGGCGACGGTGCCTTCCAGCAGATGCGGATGTTGGAGCTGTCGCTGCTGCTCCGCGGAGAGGCGCGAGGCGATGCCGAAGTTGGTCAGCCGGGCCTGACCCGTCTCCAGATTGACGATGATGTTGAACGGGTTGATGTCTTTGTGAATGATCCCGCGCCGATGGACCTGGGCAACCGTGTTGGCGAGCGCCAAAGCCACAACAAAGAAGCGCGGAAGGTCGATCGCCCCTCCAGCGATGAGCGCCTTGAGGGTCGAGCCGCCCGCGTCCTCGAGCACCAAGGCCAGGCGATCCCGGTGAGCCTCGAGGCCGTACGCTTCGGGGACGCCATGGATCCCCAGCCCGCGGAGCAGTTCATACTCGCGCCGAAGCCCGGCGATCTCGATTGGACTCGGGAACTCGGCAAGACAACTCTTGATGATGACCGGGATTCCATCGCGGTCGCGAGTGGCTCGGTAGACGATGCGCTCGCTGCCGCGATAGATCTCCGCCGCCGCCGTGTATCCGGGGACGTTCATGCGCGTCTTCGGGGGCGCGAGCGGATTGGCATGGGGATCTGTGGGGCCGGCAAGCGTTCAGTTTAGCGATCCGGAATAGGCGCGTCTAGAGCGGCTGCACCGCGCTGGGAGGGCCCCGTTGGAGCCCGGTGCCTTGGTCCACCGGCCGCGCTGAGCCCCATCCCCCAGTGCCTAGCCGCCGCCCTCCGGGCCGGCGGGGCCCTCCTGGCCTGCGCGGGTGAGTGACGATGCAATCCGCGCCAGGAGATCCGACGGCGCAGCGATACGCGAGACCTTGTCCCGCACGCCGTTTATCACGCTGAGCTCGAAGTTGAACTCCCGGGTGCACTGCGCACAGACCGCGAGATGCTCCTGGACCAACCGCATTTCTTCCGGAATGAGCTGACGATCGATGAAATCGTCCAGCCTGCGGAAGGCCTCTTCGCACGTCATCTGGTTCGGATGCTCACTCATAGGTCCGCCGACCTGGCATGGATGACGCCCGCCTCTTCCGCGGCCTGCCATAGCGCCTTCTGGAGAATCTTCCGGCCGCGGTGGAGCCTGGACCGGACCGTGCCGACCGGACAGTCGAGCGTGTGGGCGATTTCCTCATAGCTGAAGTCCTGCATGAAGTAGAGGGTAGACACGATGCGGTACTCGTCCGGGAGCTGCTCGAGCGCGGCGACGACCCGCTCAGTTCCCAACGTGTCCAACAGGGCCGCGGCTGGGTCGGGACCGTCGGTGGGAAAGCCGACCTCGCCCGAGCGGGCGTACAGATAGAGGTCGGGAGTGTCGTCAAAGTCCACGGTGGGTCTGCGGCGCTCCCGACGGTACTTCGAGCGGTAGCAATTGGTCAGGATCTTGAAGAACCACCCCTTGAAATTCGAACCCGGCTCGAACGAGCCAAAGCCGCGGAAGGCGAGCAACGCCGCTTCCTGAACCAGGTCCTCCGCGTCGCTCCGATTGTGTGCCAGCCGGAAGGCGTAGCCGTAGGCGGCGTTCACCACGGCCGAGAGGAGGGTCTCGAAGCCCGCGGTGTCCCGCGAGGTCTCTGAGACCGCGCGCGGGTCCGGGGGTACCGTCGTCTCGAGTGGCAGCACGGCCGGCTCCACGCACCCGTCGGCTTCCTGCAGCGCGGCCATCGGCATTCTCCAGAGGGGTCGTTTGGAAGCAAGCTCGTATCGCCGATGGAACGCCGCCAGGCCCGTGATTGGTTCCAAGCCCCACCGGCGCGGGGGAACCTTTCTCGCGCCCCCGCCATTCCGCCGACGTTCACCACGCCCCCGCCACCTACTCCCGAGGTTGCCCGACGCCGTGTGCCTCCGCGTCTTGATGTTCGGCTGGGAATTTCCGCCGTTTCAGGCTGGCGGACTGGGCACCGCCACCCACGGCCTCGTGAAGGGACTGGTTCGCCAGGGTGTGCGCGTCACCCTGGTCGTCCCATTCCCGGTCGAGCAGGCTGACGTGGCCGACCTTCGGCTGGTGAGCGCTGCCGAGCCGATGCAATCGGTCAAGGTCCACCGGATCGCCACGCCGATGACCCCGTATGACGCTTTCGTGACGTTCATGAATGTGCTCCAGGATCTCGAGCAGCGGGTGGCACCGGTGGAGTGTACGTGACTTCCGTCGGGCACGTCCTCGATCGGCTGGACGACTACATCGACGGCGAGCTCTCGCCCGCGGTCATGCGGCTCGTCGGTACTCACCTCTCCTCGTGTGACAGCTGCGCGGCCGAGTATCGCGACGCCCGGCGTACGGTCGAGACCGTGCGCCGGCGCCTGCGGCGAGTCGCGGTCCCGCCCGGACTGCGAGCGACGCTGCACGCAGTCTTCCGGGAACTCTCCTCCTCCGATCTGCATTAGTGCCGGCAGCAGCGATTCCGGTGCGGACGCTGGGTCCGCGCCGAACGACTACTCCGGAGGCGATCATGCGGATGACGAGGCTGGCGGTGCTGGGACTGCTCCTGACGGCAGTGACCGGCGGCGCCCAGGCACAGGTGGCGGAAAAGAAAGGGCTCACGCTCGAGGGCGCCCGGCAAGTCATCGCCGCGGGGGTGGCGTACGCCCGGACGAAAGCCGGCACCGCGGTCATCGCGGTGGTGGACGAGGGCGGCAACCTCATGGCTCTCGAGCGGCTCGACAACACGTTTGCGGCTGGCGCCAATATCTCCATCGGCAAGGCGCGGACGGCGGTGCTCTTCAAGCGGCCCACCAAGTTCTTCGAGGACATCATCAAGAACGGGCGAACCTCCATGGTGGCGCTCAACGACTTTACGCCGCTCCAGGGCGGCGTCCCCATCACGGTGGACGGCCAGGTCGTCGGCGGCGTGGGGGTGAGCGGCGCTGCGAGCGCCCAGGAGGACGAGGAGGTCGCGATGGCCGGGGCCGCCGGACTCGGCACGAAGACGAGCCTCGGCGGCACGACGCCGACCGAGACCGTGCATTACTTCACCCGCGATCAGGTGGCCGCCTCGTTTGCAAAGGGTGCGGTGCTCCTCGACGGCGCGGGCCGCAACTACATGGTGCACACCAGCCGACGCACCACGCCCGGGCAGGCGGAGATCCACACCCGGGACACCGATATCATCTACGTCGTCGAAGGCTCGGCCACGTTCGTGACCGGCGGCACGGCCGTCGGCGCGAAGGAAACGGCCGCGGATGAGCTCCGCGGCGCCGCCATCGACGGGGGAGTGACCCGGCGCATCGCCAAGGGCGACGTCATCACCGTCCCCGCGGGCACTGCGCACTGGTTCAAGGACGTGCCCGGCCCGCTCGCCTACTACACCGTCAAGGTCCGCTGAGGGCCGGGGAGTTCGCCATGCGGTATCGCCTCGGAGTGCTCGCAGCATTGGCGGTCGGCGGTTTCGTCGCCCCCCTCAGTGCCCAAACAACCGGTGACGCGCCGGTCGCCGGGAATCCCGTTGCCATCGTCGATCTCCGCACAGAAGAGGGCGCCGGGCTGGTGCAGGGTCAGTGGCGGTTCCGCGACGCTCGCATCATCCAGGTAGACCATCGGGCGGCCGGCCCCGATCTGCGAGCGTCCGGCCCGCCGAACCGCACCTTCGATATCGCGCCCAGGATGGGGACGCCGGAGTTCGACGCCGGCGGCTGGACGCCGCTGGCCGCGCCGGCGGTCGAGCGTCGCCTCGGCGACGGGAAGGTCAGCTTCGTGTGGTACCGGATCGACGTCACAATCCCCGCGCGCGTCGGCGACCTCGATCCGACCGGCATGACCGCGGTCTTCGAGATCGTAGTGGACGATTACGCGGAAGTCTGGGTGAACGGCCGGCTGCCAGCCGTGCTGGGCCAGACCGGCGGCCAGCTGCTGAAGGGATTCAACGCGCCGAACCGGGTTCTGCTCACCCGGGACGCGCGGCCCGGACAGCAGTTTCAACTCGCGGTCTTCGGCGTCAATGGGCCCCTGTCGAGTCCGCCGGGCAACTTCATCTGGGTTCGCAGCGCGACGGTCGACTTCTACCGCCCCGCCGTAGCAGCTGCCGCCGACGCGAGCGGGCGGATTGAGCGTCTCGATCCGGGACTGGACGAGATCGTTCCGGCTGGGGCCAGGGTGGAGAAGCTGGCGGGAGGATTCCAGTTCCTGGAGGGGCCGGTGTGGGTGCGCGACGGCGGCTATCTGCTGTTCAGCGACCCCAACGCCAACGCGATCTACCGCTGGACGCCGGGCGGCGAGGTGTCGGTCTTTCGGACCAAATCCGGCTACACCGGCCTAGACGTCGGCACCTACCACCAGCCTGGATCCAACGGGCTCGCCATCGACCGCGAGGGTCGGCTGACCGTCGACCAGCACGGCAACCGCCGCGTGATCCGCCTCGAGCGGACCGGGGCCGTCACCGTCCTGGCCGACCGCTACCAGGGCCAGCGCCTCAACAGCCCCAATGATCTCGTGTATCGCTCGGACGGCTCCCTCTACTTCACCGATCCGCCGTTCGGCCTCCCCAAGGCCTTCGACGACCCGAAAAAGGAAACGCCATTCAGCGGCGTCTACCTGCTTCGCGACGGGAATCTCACGCTGCTCACCCGGGAGCTGAGCGGCCCCAATGGCCTCGCCTTCTCGCCCGACGAGCGGACGCTCTACGTGGACAACTGGGACCCGAGGCGCAAGGTGATCATGGCCTACGACGTCCGGCCGGAGGGGACGCTCGAGAACGGACGGGTCTTCTTCGACCTCACTACGTCGGAGCCGGGCGACGACGCCTGGGACGGCATCAAGGTGGATCAAAACGGGATCGTGTACGCCGCAGGGCCGCGCGGCATCTACGTCCTGACCCCGGCGGGGAAGCTGCTCGGCATTATCAGCCCGCCCGAGCACGTCGCGAACTTCGCCTGGGGGGATGACGACAATCGGAGCCTGTACATCACGGCGAGCACCGGCCTCTACCGCATCCGGCTGGCCATTCCCGGAGCCGGAGCGTTCACCCCGGCCGAATCGGCACTGCGCTGAGACCACCACGATCGCCCCGGAACCAAATCGGTGCCGGGGCCATTATAGCCCCCGACACGGGCGACATGCCGCCGCCCGCCTTCTGAGGGAGCCAACCATGAAGCGTTCCGTCCTGATTACCGGTGTCGTCGCCCTGGGTGGCGTGGCCTGGTACCTGTTCCGTCCCGAGCTGCTCTTCGTGAACAAGCGGGTCAACGAGAGCGTCGTCCCGTCGAGCATCCGGGCTACCGAGAGCGCAGCCGCCCCCGCCACACTCGCCCGGGGCGCCTTCCACTCGGTGGCGCACGAGACCCACGGGACCGCAACGATTCTCGATCTGGGAGGCGGCAAGCGGATCCTCCGCCTCACCGACTTCGCAACGTCGAACGGCCCGGATGTCCGGGTCTACTTGGTGGCCGCGTCGGACGCCTTGGACAACGAGACCGTCGGCAAGGTCGGCTTCATCGAGCTGGGCGCGCTCAAGGGAAACCAGGGCGACCAGAACTACGACGTGCCGGCGACCATTGATCTGGGCAAGTATCGCGCGGTGACGATCTGGTGTTATCGCTTCTCCGTCAACTTCGCCACGGCGCCCCTGGCGCCCGCCTCGTGAAAAGGAGCCGTCACATGTCTGTGGCCCGTACACTCACGGCATCCCTCCTCAGCTTCGGCGCGCCGCTCGGACTGGCCGCGCAGGACAAGACGAGCGGGGATCATGCGATGGCCAAAGCCACGACCTTCACCATCCGGGTGGAGAACCTGACCAGTGGCGAGATCCTAAAGCTCTCGAACGGCAAGACCGCGCCATTCGTGATCGCGCCCGTGCTCTGGGTCGTCCACACCGGGAACGCAAACCCCCTCTTCACCGGCGGCCAGCTCGACGCCGGCAAGGGGCTCAGGACCCTGGCGGAGACCGGGAATCCGGACCCCCTGTCGAAGAGCATCGTCCACGACCCGGGCGTCGTCGCGGTCGGCGCCAATGCCAAGCCGATCGGCACGCCAGAAGGGGGACCGCTCACCCCCGGCAAGGTCTACGAGTTCACTGTCACCGCCGAGCCTGGCCAGTACCTCTCGTTCGCAGCGATGTTCGGGCAGTCCAACGATTGGTTCTACTCGAATGACCGGCCGATTGCTCTCTTCCGCCGTCGCAAGGCGGTGACCGGTGACATGTCGGCGCAGGTAGCGCTGTTCGACGCGGGGACGGAGGCGGACGAGGAGCCGGGGCTGGGGCCGAACCAGGCACCCCGACAGAAGAGCCCTGAGGCCGGGATCCGCGAGCGGCGGCCGGTGACGCGCGCCGGCGGCAAGTGGCCCATTCCCCCGACGGGGCAAGTCTTCCGGATCACGATCGCGCCCCAGGGTGCGAGCGTGAGCACCAAGTAGGCGGGCGTCAATCAGCCAACACGTTGGTCGACCCCCGCCAGACCCGGGCGCCCCGGTTGAGGAAAGCTCCTTCGAAGACAGAGCCCCGGTCCCCCAGCCAGCTGGCCGCCAACCGGGCCAGCTCGCGCCCCCGCTCGGCCCCGTCCACTATGGCGTAAACGGTTGGACCCCATGAGCTTTGGCCGACGCCGGCGGCCCCGGCCTCGGCCAGGCGCTGGATCAATGCGGCCGTCGGACCTGGCACGAACACGCCCCCCTGGGCGGCAGCGAACCACGCCCCGGTGATTCGTTGGATCTCCGAGAGCGCATCCCCGAACGCCTCGAGATCCCGCTCCACCAGACCGGGCAGCAACCGCATCAAGACGAGGTGTGCCACCCGCTCGACGTCACGGAGGTTGGGTAGCGGCAGCCGTCGAAATGCTTCGGCCTCAGCCTCGCCACTCAGGCCGGGCGCGGCCGCCGGGATGACGACGACGTAGCGCCAGGTCGGCGGGATCTCGTACCGAGCGAGCAACGGCGCGAGCTCGCCGCTCCCGGGCCGCCGCCCGCCCTCGAGAATGAACCCGCCCGACTCGAAGGCCCACGTGCCGATCGCGGAGCGTTGGCCCCGATCCACGATGCGGGCCAGCTCGCGGGTGATCGTCGGGAGCTCATAGAGCTCCGCTACGGCCCGGGCCACGGCGAGCCCCAGCTGGGTGCCCGACCCGAGCCCGACGTGCGGCGGAATCGCCCGGTGAAGCCGGAGGTGGACTCCGCCCCGATGTCCGTGTTGCGCCAGAAACCGGCGGGCAAACTCGGCGGCGCGGTCGGCGTCCGGACCATGCGCCTCCACCTCGGAGCTCCGCTTCGCCTCGACCAGCAGCGAGGGCGTCGGAATGGCGGCCCCCATGCCCCCGAAGCGTCGGCCTAGCCCGCCGTGCAGATCCAGCACGCCGAAATGGAGCCGGGCCGGCGCTTCCACGAACACGCTGGCGTCGGGGCGGCCGGGCGCGCTCATGCGGACGTCCCTGCGCCGAGCTTGGATTCGATGTATCCCCCGACCAGTGCCCACGCCTCATGCTCCCGGGGTCCCGCGGTCTTGTCGATCAGCGATTGAAGCCGCGCCAGCTCGTCCCGAATTTGACCGGCGGGCAGCAGATGCACCCGGGTGGCGAGGATTGCGGCCTCCAGCACCGCATGCCGAGCGCGGTTGAATCCAATGAACTCGCGCCGAACCCCGCGGTAGCGCACCCGCATCTCGATCCGGGAGCGAGGCGGGGTCGCGTCGATCGTCCCGACCTCGAGCTCTCGCCAGGAGCAGGCCGCCTCGAGCACCAGCCCGCGGACGACCGTAGCCGGCACCGCCGGGAACGTCGGGCTCCCGATTGCGCTCTCGGCAATGAGGAGCACGTCATCGGTCAGGTTCACCACTGCCGCGCCGGTCGCCCGCACGTTGCGGAAGGTGGTGGTCTCGAGGAACGGCTTGAGCACGATGGCTTCGTCGCCCCACTCCACTCCCATGGGTGCGAAATTTCCCCGCCCCTCCGGGTCCAGCGTCGTGACGATTGATTCGATGATGAGCGGCATCCGCGCCTCACTCATTCCGTGAGAACGGGGATCGTGACGTGCGAGGGGTGTCGGGCCGACCGATAGACCCGCTGAGTGGCCGGGCGGAAGTCGGCCGCCCGGGCCGCGAAGATGTTTGGCACGAACGTCTGAGGATTCCGGTCGTACAGCGGGAACCAGGTGCTCTGTACTTGAACCATGATTCGATGTCCCTCGAGGAACCGGTAGCTCTGCTGGTGGAGGTCGACCCGATACCCCTCGATCCTGCCGGGACGGATCGCGGTCGGCCGGTCAAAACCGGTCCGGTAGCGACCCCGGAGGATCTCACTGGCCACCATCAGCTCGTAGCCGCCCATCTTCGGGTCGCCCTCGACGCTGTCCGGATACACATCGATCAGCTTGACGACCCAGTCGGCGTCGCTCCCGGTCGTGGCCGCGAATAGCTGAGCGGCGATGCTGCCGCCGATGGTCACGTCCTGGGCCAGGGGCTCGGTGCGCCAGGTCAGAACATCCGGCCGATTATCCACGAATCGCTGGTCTTCCGTCAGCCAGGCATACCAGCCGGACCCTCTCGGGTCATACGTCCGCTGGACCGGACGCCGGCGGTAGGGCACCGGATGCTCCGGGTCGGACAGGTAGCTGTCGAATGACCGGTCGTCGTCGGTCGGCGGGTCGAAGGACAAGCGCCCGCCGGCCCGGAAGTACAGGTTGCGGTTGCCCGCCGCGGGCGGCCAGCGATCGAACCTGCGCCACCGGTTTGAGCCGCTCTCGAACACGAGGGCTTCCTGCACGGGAAGCGTGTCACGTCCCTTGAGCCAATGCGCGAACCAGGGAGCCTGGACCTGTTCGCGAAACCACCGGCCGGCGGCGCTGCCGAAGTCGATGTCGCCCAGCTTCTGCCCGTCGCCGTGCGACCAGCCGCCGTGATTCCAGGGCCCAACGACCAGCATGTTCACCCGGCCGGTATCGAGCGGCTCGAGGGTCGCATAGGTCGTGAGCGGACCGTAGAAGTCCTCCTGATCCCACCACCCGCCGACCGTGAGCGTGGGGACCGCAAGCCGGCGGAGATAGGTCGGCAGCGCCCGCGCTCGCCAGAACGCATCGTAGGCCGGGTGGGCCGCGAAGTTGCTCCAGCTGGGCGACCGCGCGGCGAGCAGGCGGGTCAGATTGCCCAGGGGCCCCTTGGCCAGATACCAGTCGTAGGTGTCATAGCCGCCGACCGGCGGAGCCAGCGACTCGTCCTTCGATAGCTCCATCTCCGAGCCGTACTCGAATCCGTAGCTGAGCCGAAAGGCGCCGTAGTGAAAGAAGTCGTCTCCCATCCAGGTGTCGGTCATGGGCGCCTGCGGCGAGATCGCCTTGACGGCCGGATGCGGATTGACGCCCGCCATCGCCGCCAGCCAACCCGGATAGGAAATGCCCAGCACACCGACCTTGGGGAGGGCGCGGGGGACATGGTGCACCAGCCAGTCGACCGTGTCGTAGGTGTCGGTGGCCTCGTCCACTCCGACCGAATCGCTGGGGTCGTGGAGCGGCCGATTCATCTGGAAGTCACCCTCCGAGCCGTAGCGTCCCCGAATGTCCTGGAACACGAAGATGTATCCGTCCCGCGCGAGCTCCGCGTAGCTGATCGCGAGCCGCTTGAGCGAGCCCCCAATACCGTAAGGCGTTCGGGTGATCAGAATCGGTAGCGAGTCGGAGCCTGCGGCCGGGGTGAACACCAGCGTGTGGAGCCGGACCCCGTCTCGCATAGGGATCATGACTTCGGTCTGCTCGAAGGCCGGCAGAGGCTCGGGGCTTTGGGCCCCGAGGGCAGGCGCGAGCCCGAGCGCGCCGAGTCCGACCAGGCGACGAGGTGAAAAACGGAAGCGCATGGCGCGATCGGCCCGAGGTCAGGGGTGCCGGGTGACGTACCAGGGGGCTTCGTGCGCGCGGGGAGTGCGGCGGCGGTCCAAACCATCCGTCGGAACCTGGTAGCCGATAGCGGAAAGGCCGAGCCCGCCGTCGGCCCCGACCGGCAGTCCCTCCGCCGGGGGAGCGCCGAGAAATCGCGCCAGCATTCGGTAGCCGTGCTCGGTCAGCACCGACTCGGGGTGAAACTGCACCCCGATGACCGGGTGCTCGCGGTGCTCCACCGCCATGATCTCGCCGTCTTCCGACGTGGCCGTAACCCGGAGCTCGGGAGGCAGCGACCCCGGGGCGATCACGAGAGAGTGATATCGCGTCGCGAGAAACGGATTCGGCAGTCCCGCAAAGATTCCGGTTGCCTCGTGGTGGATCTGCGAGGTCTTGCCGTGCATCGGGCGGGCGGCCCGCACGATCTCGCCGCCATAGGCGGCCCCAATGCACTGATGGCCAAGACAGACTCCCAAGATCGGGACTCTGGGACCGAAGCGTCGCACGACGTCGGTCGAGACGCCGGCCTCCTTGGGCGAGCAAGGGCCCGGCGAGATGACGATGTGACTGGGCGCCAGCCCTTCGATCTCGTCCAGCGTGATGGCGTCGTGTCGTCGCACGACCGGTGTCGAGCCCAGCTCGCGCACGTAGCGCGCGAGATTGTAGACGAACGAGTCGTAGTTGTCGATCAGAAGGATCATCGGTGCGGGCCCGCCAGCGCCCGGATGATTCCTCGCGCCTTGTCGAGCGTCTCGCGGTACTCCGATTCGGGCTCCGAGTCCGCCACGATGCCGCCCCCGGCCTGGAAGTACAGGTTGCCGTCGCGCACCACGGCGGTACGAATCGCGATGCTGGTGTCCATGTTGCCGGTCACGCTCAGGTACCCCAGCGAGCCGCAGTATACCCCGCGGCGAGTGGACTCCAGCTCCGCGATGATTTCCATGGCCCGTACCTTCGGAGCGCCGGTGATGGAGCCGCCCGGAAACGTGGCTCGCAGAAGATCCACCGCGTCGGCTTCCGCCTCGAGTTGTCCCACCACGGTGGAGACGAGGTGGTGCACGGTCGGGTGCTGCTCCAGCGCGAAAAGCTCGGGGACCTGCACCGTTCCTGCTACGCAGACCCGCGAGAGATCGTTTCGGAGGAGGTCCACGATCATGACGTTCTCCGCCCGGTCCTTGTCGCTTTCGGCGAGCACCTGCCCCAGCAGGGCATCGTGCATGGGGTCCAGGCCTCGGGGCCGGGTGCCCTTGATGGGACGGGTCTCGACCCGCCGGCCAGCCAGCTTGAGAAAGCGCTCGGGCGATGCGCTCAGGATGCGGAGATCGCCGAAATCGAGATAGGCGCCGAACGCCGACGGGTTGGTCCGTCGAAGCCGTCGGTAGAGAGCGAATGGCGGCTCTGCCAGTGGTGCCTGGAAGCGCTGAGATAGGTTCGCTTGGAAGATGTCCCCGGCCAGGATGTACTCCCGGACCCGAGCTACCGCAGTGAGGTAATCTCGGTGGGTGAATGTCGAGCGGAGGCCGATCGCCTCGGCGTCTTCGACGTCCGTCACAGGATAAGAGGGGGCGCCGTCGCCGGAACGGGCTCCGCCGACCGGGAACCCGTGGCTGGCCAACCCCGGCCCGCCGGCCAGGCGCGACCTCACCATCGCCAGACGCTCTTCGGCCCGGCGCGCCCGGCCCGCCCCTTGTTCCGGAAGGCCGGTCGAGACGATCCAGGCCGCACGTTCGCAGTGGTCCCAGGCAAGGACCCAGTCGTACACGCCGAGCATCACGTCATACAGTGCCAGATCGTCGTACCGCGGCACCGGCAGGCGTTCGAGCGTGGCCCCCCAGTCGTACCCGATATACCCTGCCGCGCCACCCTGGAAGGGCGGAAGGCCCGGTAGGGGCTCGGTGCGATACGGGTCCAGTGCCGTGCGCGCGGCGGTCAACGCATCGCCCGGGATCGTGGTCCATCCGGACGACTGCTCGAGCCGCTCGCACAACGGTCCTCGGCTCCTGATGACGGCGTACGGGTCCGCCGCCAGAAAGGAATAGCGCCCGGTCCGCTCCGGGTCCGCCGTGCTGTCGAGCAGCAGGAGGAACGGCAGGTCGGCAAAACAGGCCGCTGCGTCGGCGGCGTCCGGGGTGACGGCCAGCCGTTCGACCAGGGGGCCGGTCATTCGGGCCTCTTGGAGGCCGTGCGCCGTCGCTGCGAGCGTTGGGTGAGCTTGACGTGCTCGGGTCGCTGGTCATCCGGGGGGGTGAGATAACCCCAGTTCAGGGCACCTTCCTGCCGGTAGGTCTTGCCAAGGGTGATCGCCAGCTTCGCTTTCATCAGCTCGCGCCCGAGATAAAAAGCGTGGGTCGCTTCGTCCACGCCGAGCTGACCGAAGATTTCCTGGATATCGGTGCCACGGACGAAGAGCTCGTTGTTGAAGACGGTGATCGTCTCCCGGTCGGTAAAGATGCGGAAATTGGGATCGGTTACCGCCCGCTGCAGCTCGCGCAGCTCGGTTTCGGAGTAGGCGAGGATGGCGGGGTCCTTGACGGTGACCAGGCGATCATCGATTCCCTTGGGCACCCGCCGCTGGCTCACCGCATAGTGCATCAGCCGCCGGGCCACATCGATCTCGCGTACCGCGCCCCGCGCCCAGGGGATCACCTCCGTCGTGAGCACCGCGCGCACGCCGACCTCCTCGGCGATGGCCATGAGCAGGGCGTTGACGCCGGTGGAATCGGCGGCGGTGAGCTCGGTCAGGTTTCCGATGCCCATGAGCTGGGCCGCGGCCGGATGACGCCGGTGCACCTCAGCGTACCGCTCGAGCGAGGCCATGAAACCGAAACCGATCGGCTCGATGACCGGATCGATCAAGTAGGAGACCCCCCAGCCCTCGAGCTGCTCGATGCTACGCTCGAGGCTCTCGAGCCCGGTGCCGAAGTCGGGGATCACGACGACCCGAGCGCCCCCGCCCGCAACCTCCCGCGCAACCTCGAGGTTGGTGCCGTTGACGCTCAGCACCAGCTCGGCCCCCGCGGCCACGCCCCGCCGGATCTCGTCGGGGTCGAACGAGTCGATGCTGACGCGAAAGCCGTCGGCCCGAAGCTCCCGGATCACGTCGCCAAGGTCCGGGAACGGGAGTCCCGGCGTGCAGCCGATGTCGATCACGTCCGCGCCCTCGGCGCGGAAGGCCTCGGCAGCGCGACGGAGCTCCTCGCGCGAGAGCCGGGGGGCGTTGTTGATCTCAGCGAGAATCTCGACCGTGTAGCCGCCGTAGTCGGCTGCGTCGACGGCGTGCCCGAAGTATTGCGGGATCTCCCGCAGGTCCTTGGGCCCTTTTTCGGTGCGGACGCCTACCTGCTTCTCGATCACGCTGGCGTCGCCTTCACAGAGTCCCGGGATGAGCACCAGGTCAGTGCCCGCGGGCACCTCGAGGAATCGGGCGATCCACGGTGTCGTCATGAGCGCGGCGACCGTGATCTTCATGACCGCGACCACCGCCTCGAACGGCGGCGCCATCTCGTCGAGCACGCGCCGGAGCGCCGGCTCGGCGAGCCGTCCGGTGACGAACAGGACTTTGCGGGGCGTCGCGCCTGGTGCTACCGTGGGTCCCCCGGCCGGACCCACTTGTTCGGCGTGCCCTCCAGGGCGCCGCCGGTCGGGCGCCAGAGAGCGACCTCCTTGATCTTGCGCGCCAGCTCGAAGTCCTTGTCGGTGATGCCGCCGGCCGCGTGGTTCTGCAGTTTCACGATCACCCGCCCCCAGGTCACCGCGAGGTCGGGGTGATGGTATGCCGCTTCGGCGACGTAGCCGATCGCGTTCACGAGCATCAGCGTGG
>Ga0137403_10001014_pt1 | contig 25985 bp, 29 predicted proteins | sample CZOMad2_1_16fung_FD_122057 | JGI IMG/M metagenome (GOLD analysis project Ga0137403, IMG submission 122057) | Vadose zone soil fungal communities from Angelo Coast Range Reserve, California, USA - CZOMad2_1_16fungal (Hybrid Assembly) | ecosystem: Environmental > Terrestrial > Soil > Vadose zone... | reverse complement strand
GCGAATTCCAGCGCAATATAGCCGCCGCCCTGGATCAAGATGCGCCGCGGCAGCGCCTCCAAATGAAATACCTCGTTGGACGAAATCACATGTTCGATACCGGGAATGGCCTCGCCGTGGTTCGGCGCGCCGCCGGTGGCGACCAGCACAATCTTCGATCGGACCGTTTCGCCGGTGGCGAGCCGAAGCGTGTGGGCGTCCTCAAACACCGCACGGGTCTTGACGATGCGCGCGCCGGCTTTTTCCACGTTGCAGGCATAGGCCGCCTCGAGCCGAGCAATCTCCTTGTCCTTGTTGGCAATCAAGGTCGGCCAATCGAAGGTCGCGGGAGGGATAGTCCAGCCAAAGCCCGCCGCGTCTTCGATCTCGTGATGGATATGGGACGCATAGACCAGGAGCTTCTTCGGCACGCAGCCGCGGATCACGCAGGTACCGCCCATCCGGTACTCCTCGGCGATCATCACCCGCGCACCGTGATTGGCCGCGATCCGCGCCGCGCGAACGCCGCCCGATCCTCCTCCGATGACGAACAGATCGGTATCGAATTCAGCCATGTCAGCCCCGGTCAAAACAAATCACGTGATCGGCTTGCCCCGCTTTTTCATTTCCGAACGGATTTCATTGGCGACCGTATCGGAAAAGCTTTGCGCCCACTGGTTCATAAAGCCCATGCTGGCCTGCACCGTCCTGGGCTCCTGCGCAAGCAGCTTCTGGCCGAGCGGCGTCTTGTAGAAGGTGACGAGATCCTTCAATTCCTGCTCGGTAAAGTCGCTTGCGTAAATCTTCGCCATCTGCTCGCCGATCTCTTTCTCGCGACCTGCCAGCGACTGGGCAACAATGACCGCGACCTCGTTCAGGTCCTTTTGATAATTCAGATTGCCCTGCAGGATCGTGTCCTTGGTACGCTGGACGATATTGGGGACCGCGCCTGAGTACACCGCGCTGACATTTTTCAAGGTCAGGAGTTCTCGTGCCGCCGCAATCGCCGCGGGGGATGCCGGCTTGAGCGGCGCGGGCTGTTGCGCCGGCTGCTGCGCGCCGGCTGCAAACGTAGTCAGCGCCAATCCCAGCGCAATCCCCGCGGCGGACAAGATTCTTGATGGGCTCTTCATTTCCGATTTCTCCTCAATTAGCGGCATTACGCCGCTCAATAACGTGAATTCCCTGAGCGCCGGCCAGCATCGCCATGCTGGCAAGGCCGATGAACAGCCCGTGCTCGACGACACCCGGTATGCAGCCCAGCGATCCCGCAAGCTTCGGCGCATCGGATATGCGCCCAAGATGCGCGTCGACGATCCAGTGACCACCATCGGTGACGAAAACGTGACCGTCCTGCCGCTTTCGCACCACCATTTCGCCGGACACGCCGCATTCGGCAAACGCCCTGCCGATCGCCCGTCGCGTCGCGCCTAGCCCGAACGGAATGACCTCGATGGGCAGGGGGAAACGACCGAGCGTCTCGACCCATTTGGAGTCGTCGGCGATCACGATCATCCGATCAGATGCGGCGGCAACGATCTTTTCCCGCAGCAGCGCGCCGCCGCCGCCCTTGATAAGATCGAGCGAGGGGTCGATCTCGTCGGCGCCGTCGACGGTCAGGTCGAGCCGGTCTACCTCGTCAAGCGTGGTCAGCCGAATGCCGCAGCGGATCGCATCAGCGCGGGTTGCTTCCGAGGTCGGCACGCCGATCACATCAAGCCCTTCGCGAACCCGCGCGCCGAGCAACTCGACGAAGTGCTTCGCGGTCGAACCGGTGCCGAGGCCGAGCTTCATGCCATCCTGCACGAACTCCAGCGCGCGGGCCGCCGCCTGCCGTTTCAGCTCATCCATGCTCACGTGCCAACGATCCCTTCGGAGCCGCGCTTGATCGCGCGATCGGCGACATGCGGCGGGGCATATCTAGCGTCGTTTTACGGGAAGGAACAGCGCTATCAGGACCCCAATGCGGAGGACTTTGGGTTAGGAGACCACCTTGTCCATCGCCGCCTGGATGGCTGTAAACCGCTCGTCTACCTGTCCACGCATATTCGGATGCGTGAACACGTAAAGTTCGTCGTTCCTGATGGCGTCGAGGACGCGCTCGGCGACGGCAGCCGGGTCTAAACCAGCCTGCAGACGCGAGGCGATCTCGGCGACGACCGCGGCCGCCGGGCCGTTCGGATCAAGACTTGGCGTCGGACCGAAGCGCTGCGGGCGGTTGCGCCCGCTCTCGCCGATGCGGGTGCGCACGAAGCTCGGGCAAAGCACGCTGACCCCGATTCCGAGCGGCCTGAGCTGCGCTGCGAGCCCCTCCGACATGCCTACCACCGCAAACTTGCTTGCCCCGTAGGGACTAAACCCGAGCCCACTCTCCATCCCCGCCATCGATGCGGTATTGACGAAGTGGCCGCCTTCCCCGTGGCCGCGGATATGCGGAAGGAAGCTCCTGATGCCGTGGAGCACGCCCATCAGATTGACGTCCAGCACCCAGCGCCAATTATCGAGCGAGATGTTGTCGATGCCACCGCTGGCGGCGACGCCGGCATTGTTGCAAACCACGTGGACGTTTCCGAAGGCCTCGTAAGACGCCTTTGCCGCGCGCTCGACGCTCGAGGGATCGGCGACGTCACAGATCACGCCGCGCACACCGGGCCTCACATTCTCCAGGCCTTTGACGGCGGCGGCCAACGCGTCCGCTTCGATATCGGCGAGCATTACTTTCATGCCGGCTTGCGCGAAGGCGCGGCCAAGCGCGAGCCCGATACCACTGGCCCCGCCTGTCACGAATGCTGTCTTGCCCGCGAGCTCCCGCATGATTGTCCCCATAACCTATGGCGGATGGCCAGCATCCCTCCTTGCATGATCGGACGCGGACCGATAGCGATTTCTGGATGATTCCTGCCCGCACCGTCGTATTTGATCTTGATGGCACGCTCGTCGATACGGCGCCCGATCTGATCAACGCGTTGAATTTTGTTCTCGAACGTGAGGGCCTTCCCCCCGTCCCGCTTCTTTCCGCGCGCAATATGATCGGCGCCGGCGCCCGCAAGCTGATCGAGCGCGGCCTGGAATTGGACGGCCGTGCCGCAAGCGTTGCCGACATCACCCGCCTCACCGGCGACTTCGTCGCCTTCTATGCCGACCATATCGCCGACCTTTCGCGGCCGTTCGAAGGCCTCGAAGGCGCGCTCGACGATCTGGAGGGGCGCGGATACCGCTTTGCGGTGTGCACCAACAAGCTGGAGTGGCTATCCAAACTTCTACTGGATCAGCTGGGATTGAGCGCGCGGTTTTCCGCCATTTGCGGCGCCGATACCTTCGGCATCTCGAAGCCGGATCCAGGCATATTGCAACAGACGGTGGCGCGTGCCGGTGGGCACATCTCCTCAGCGATCATGGTGGGCGACGCGGGTCCCGATATCGGCGTGGCCCGCCGCGCCGGCATTCCGGTCATTGGCGTTGCGTTCGGATATACCGAGGTACCAATCGCCGAACTTAAACCCGACCGGGTGGTCCATCACATGACCGAGCTGCCAGCCGCCGTGGAAAGCCTCATGGCCCAGAAGAAAATATCCATTTAAGATATTGACTTATTTGAGTTATTTATAGATCACACGAGCATTAACCATCTATTAACGCTCGAGGTCCGCGTGGTTGCACGGCTGTCCTGAGGCTTTTATGGTCGAGGCGGGGAACGTGGCCGTTGGCCGCGCGAGTTGCATGATCCGGAAAAGTGGGACCGGTTTTCTTTCGGGACAAACGCGAAGCGTGCCCGGAGATCATGCTCACACAAAGAAATGAGATCAAATCCGACCAAGCCCGATCGGATCGTGGTCTGAAGTGACGGGTCGATCATGCGCCGTGTCATCGCGATTGCCGCAACGGGACTAAGTCTGGCCGGTTGCTCGTCGTTTTCGATGGACTATTTCAAGTCGACCCCGCCAACGATGCAGATTCAGCTTGAATCGACGCCACCGGGCGCCGAAGCGCGCACTTCGCTTGGGCCGGGCTGCAAGACGCCCTGCGCTGTTAGCGTGCCTGCTCCCGAGAGCAGCTTCACGGTCAGTTTCACCCTGAACAAGTTCCAGCCGGTCACGGTCCCGGTGCAGGTCAGCGGCAGCCCCGGAAGCCTGTTGGCGTCTTCGACGATAAAGATCGAACCCAGTCCGGTGGTCGCGGAACTTCAGCCTATTGGCCCGCCGCCGAAACCAGCCCGCAAGCCGATGCGGCCGAAAAGGCCACAACTACCGGCCGCAGCCTCCGGCGCCGCAGGATCGCCGTTCCCTGACCCAGGGCAGGCGCCGCCGCCGGCCTCACCCACCCGGTAGTTGTCTGAGCGCGATCTCCGGACAAGGGAAAACGATTTTAACCGGCGTCCAGGTCCGGTTCACGCACTAATCGCTTGCACCGCACCACGCAAACGGCGGATTGTATGGAGGTTGCAACGTGCATAGATTGAGTTGGCGCCCTGTTTGCTGTTGATATGGCGGCTGCCGAAGGCACACCCGAAATGACCGTACCTGTCTCTACGCTTCCGTCGCTGTCGCGTCCAATGACCGACCCATTTGGTCGGACAATCAGCTATTTGCGGGTGTCGGTCACGGATCGCTGCGATCTGCGCTGCTTTTACTGCATGTCCGAGGACATGACCTTCTTGCCCAAGGCCGATTTGCTGACGCTCGAGGAACTCGATCGTCTGTGTTCGGCATTCATCGCCAAGGGCGTGCGAAAGTTGCGGTTGACCGGCGGCGAGCCGCTGGTGCGGCGCAATGTGATGTCGCTGGTGCGATCGCTGTCGCGGCACCTCAAATCCGGCGCGCTCAATGAACTGACGTTGACGACCAATGGGTCGCAGCTCGCGCGCTTTGCCAACGAACTACGGGACTGTGGCGTCCGCCGCATCAACGTGTCGCTGGATACGCTAGAGGCGGCAAAATTCCGCGCGATCACCCGCTGGGGCGATCTCGACAAGGTTCTGGCCGGCATCGAGGCCGCGCGCTCGGCGGGTCTTGCCGTGAAGATCAATGCGGTAGCGCTGAAGGGTTTGAACGAGGAGGAGATTCCCTCACTGATGGAATGGGCGCACGGCAAGGGCATGGCGCTGACCCTGATCGAGGTGATGCCGATGGGCGACATCGGCGAAGGACGCATCGATCAATATGTGCCTTTGTCCCTGCTCCGCGCGCGCCTTGCCAAGCAATACACACTGACCGACCTCGATGAGGACACCGGCGGGCCTGCGCGCTATGTCCGGGTCGACGAGACCGGCGGCAAGCTCGGCTTCATCACGCCGATGACGCATAATTTCTGCGAGTCCTGCAATCGCGTGCGGATCACCTGCACCGGCACGCTGCACACTTGCCTCGGCCACGAGGATGCCTCCGATTTGCGCAGACCGCTGCGGGCCTCCGCCGACAATGAGCAGTTGAGTGCGGCGATCGACCGCGCCATTGGCCTGAAGCCGAAGGGCCACGACTTCATCATCGATCGCAGGCACAACCGCCCCAGCGTCAGCCGGCATATGAGCGTTACCGGTGGTTGAAAGCCGGGGTCGGCTGACTCGCCTTGCAACCGTTTGATCTCGCGACAATTCGCCCATTTTCCAATTGACGTCGCCACGGTGCGCTGGAATGGTGCGCTTGCTTTTATGCCCGCACGGCTGGATAAGCCACGGCGCCGGATCGGCGCAGGTCAAGACGGCAAAGCGTAATTGGGGGAGGACTACGTTGCGATCGCTCCTGGAAATGAGCCGTAGCCCCGCGCGCGGAATCGAGGTGCTGCCCCTTGAAACAACGGGCATGCCTTGATGGCGTCCGCTCGGGAGAACACCATGCGTCCATTGTTGGCGCTCAGCGCCGCGATCGACCTGATCAATGAAAAGGTTGGTTACATCTGCAATTTCCTGGTTCTGGCCGCCTGCATTGTCAGCGCCGCCAACGCCATGATCCGCTACGCCTTCGGCTACAGCTCGAACGGCTGGCTTGAACTGCAGTGGTACATGTTCGCCATTCTGGTCATGTTCGGCGCGTCATACACGTTCAAGCGCAACGAGCACGTCCGGGTCGAAATCTTCTATCTGTTCCTGACCGAACGTGGGCAGCTCCGGCTCGATCTGATCGGGACCCTCTTCTTCCTGATCCCGGCCTGTCTGCTACTGGCCTATTTGTCGTGGCCTTTCGCCCTGCAGGCGTATGCCGTTGGCGAGATGTCGGGCAACGCCGGCGGCCTGATCCGCTGGCCGATCAAGTTCGTGATTCCATTCGGCTTCGTCATGCTTGCATTGCAAGGCGTCTCAGAGGTCATCAAACGCATCGCCGCGCTTCAAGGCCAGCTGACGATCGATGCGAAATACGAGAGGCCGACGCAATGATTACGCTGGAAACGATGCCGCCACTGATGTTCGGCGGCCTGGTTCTCGCCATGCTGATCGGCTTTCCAGTGGCCTTCACGCTTGCCGCGGTCGGGCTTTCGTTCGGCTTCCTCGCGATTAATCTCGGCTTTTTCGACATGAATTTCCTCCAGGCCATCCCGGGCCGGGTATTCGGCAGCGTGCTTTCGAACGAACTCCTGCTCGCGATCCCCTTTTTCACCTTCATGGGTGCGATCCTCGAGCGGTGCGGGCTTGCCGAAGACATGCTCGATTCGATGGGACAGCTGTTTGGACCCATCCGCGGCGGCCTAGGCTATTCCGTCATCATCGTCGGCTTCATTCTCGGCGCCATCACCGGAACCGTGGCGGCTCAGGTCATTGCCATGGCGCTGATCTCGATGCCGGTGATGATCCGCTACGGCTACAATATGCGCTACATCACCGGCGTGCTGGCGGCGTCCGGCACCATCACCCAGCTGGTGCCGCCGTCGCTGGTGCTGATCGTGCTCGCCGACCAGCTCGGCAAGTCGGTCGGCGACATGTATCTGGGCGCCTGGGGCCCGTCGGTTTTCCAGATCGCGCTGTTTGCCGGCTACACCTTTCTGCTCGGCCTCTTCAAGCCGGATCACGTGCCACCGGTGCCGAAGACGGCGTTGACGCTGACGGGATGGCCGCTCTGGCGCAAATGTCTGCTCGGCATCATTCCCTCCGCCGTCCTCATCTTCGTCGTGCTGGGCACCATGATGATGGGTCTTGCTACGCCGACCGAGGCCGGCGCCATGGGCGCGGTTGGCGCGATTGTGCTGGCGGCCATCCACAGCAAGGATTTCAGTACGACCGGCCGGAAGGTCCTTATCATAGGCGTGATCGCCGCCGGCGTCGGCACCATGGTCGGAATCTTCGCAACCGAAGGGCTTATCTTCAAGATCGCCTTTGCCGTCACCTATCTTGCGGTGGTGTGGATCTGCCTTGAGGCCGTGCGGATTCCCGAACTGCGGGACCTGATCAAGCAAGGTTATGAGACGACCATGCGCATCACCACCATGGTGGTCTTCATTCTGATCGGCTCGACCTGCTTCTCGGTGGTGTTCCTCGGCGTCTCCGGCGGCGTCTGGCTGGAGCACCTCTTGACCTCGCTACCCGGCGGCGTCTGGGGATTCCTGATCTTCATCAACCTGTTCATCTTTTTCGTGGCGTTCTTCCTGGATTTCTTCGAGATCGCATTCATCATTTTGCCGATGATCGCACCGATCGCGCAGAAGATCCTCACCCCCGTGGTGGGCCCGGATGCCGCGCTGATCTGGTTCGGCGTCATGCTGTGCGTGAACATGCAAACGTCGTTCATGCATCCGCCGTTCGGCTTTGCGCTGTTCTATCTGCGTGGCGTCGCGCCGAAAGAGGTCAAGAGCTCCGACATCTATTGGGGCGCCCTGCCCTGGGTGGGATTGCAGATGATCATGGTCGTCCTTGTGATCGCTTTCCCGATCACGGTGACCGCCCTGCTCGACAAGCCGCTCAGCGTCGATCTGAACCAGATCAAGATCGACGTTCCGCAGATGGAGCTGCCGCCGCTCGATTTCGGGCCTCCGCCAAAACAATAGCGATTAGCCTTGTGCAAACGAAAAACCCCGAGGCTCGCGCTTCGGGGTTTTTGCTTGTCCGGATGGTCGTGGGAGCTAGTTTAGCTCTGCGAATGCCGCGCCATGAAGTTGTCGTAGCCGACTTCGGCGACCTGGAACCACTGGTAGCCGTTGTTTGTAAAGGCAGTCAGCGAATCGTAGGCCTTCTTGAAATTTGCGTTGGTCGCCGAGACCTCGCTGTGCAATTCCTTCGCGGCCTTGAAGGAAGCCTCCATGACCGGTGCCGGGAAGGCGTGCAGCTTGGTGCCACTCGCCAAGAGCTTGCGCAGCGCCATCGGATTTTGCGCGTCGTATTTCGCCATCATCCAGTTGTTGGCATAGTGGCCCGCCTGATCGAGCAGACTTTGATAATGTTTCGGCAACGCATTCCACTTGTCGAGGTTGACAATGGACAGAAGCATGGGACCGCCCTCCCACCAACCGGGATAGTAATAGTGCGGCGCGACCTTGTAGAAGCCGAGCTTCTCGTCATCGTAAGGCCCCACCCATTCCGCCGCGTCGATGGTGCCTTTTTCCAGCGCGGGATAGATGTCGCCGCCGGCGAGCTGCTGTGGCACGCAGCCGAGCTTCTGCAGGACGCGCCCGGCGAAGCCACCGATGCGGAATTTCAAGCCCTTGAGATCGTCGACGGTAGTGATCTCCTTGCGGAACCAGCCGCCCATCTGACACCCGGTGTTGCCCGCGAGCAGCGACGTGACGTTGTAGCCCTTGAAGAATTCGTTGAGGATTTCCTTGCCACCCCCGGTCGTGTACCAGGCCTGGTTGAGGCGCGAATTGGGTCCGAACGGTATCGACGAGCCAAAGGTGAAAGTCGGATCCTTGCCGAAATAATAGTAGGACGCGGTGTGTCCCATCTCGACGGTGCTGTTCTGCACGGCGTCAAGCACCTGCAGGCCGGGAACGATTTCACCGGCCGCGAAGGTCTGGATCTGAAACTTGTTGTCGGTGGCTTCCCCAACAACCTTGGCCATGATCTCGGCCCCGCCATGCAGCGTGTCGAGCGATTTAGGCCAGCTCGTCGTCATGCGCCACTTGATCTCCGGCATCGACTGCGCGATGGCCGGCGCGGCAATGGTCGCTGCCCCCGCAACGCCTATTCCGGTGACCTTGATAAAGTCTCGACGCTTCATAGAAATCCCTTCCATTGATGATGTGATCCTCGTCTGTCAGCCTTCGTATCGAGGCTTTGGCGCACCATGGAACATCCGGTTTGGGATTTCCACGTCGAACTGAAATGCCGCAATGCAAAAAAACCCGGCCTCCGCCGAGGCCGGGTTTTCGAGCGACCAATTAAGAGGCAGCCAGGGCGTTTTCGAGCGAAGTGGATACCGGTTCGCGTGAAGAAAACGCGTCAAAACAAGAAATTAGAGCGTCGGTTCTGATTCAATCAGAACCGATCTCGCTCTAGCCGCGGGTGCGCGAGCGGATCATGAAGCTGTCGAACGTATATTCGGCAACCTGCCACCACAGATACTGGTCGGAGCGATAGGCCTGCATCGCATCGATCGACTTCTTGAAGTCGGCATTCTTCGCGGAGATTTCAGCCCACAATTCGTTGGTCGCCTTCAGGCAGGCTTCCAGAACTTCGTTGGTGAAGGGACGAAGCTGCGTCCCGCCGGCGACCAGGCGCTTCAACGCCGACGGATTCTGCATGTCATAGCGGGCAGCCATCCAGCTGTTGGCGTTCGCCATTCCGCTGGTGACGATGGCCTGATAATTCTTGGGCAGTGAATTCCACTTCTCGAGATTGCAGAAGGCGTGCACCATCGGACCGCCCTCCCAGAAGCCAGGATAATAGTAATATTTGGCGACCTTCTGGAAACCGAGCTTTTCGTCGTCATACGGCCCGACCCATTCGGCCGCATCGATGGTGCCCTTCTCGAGCGCTGGATAGATGTCGCCGCCGGCGAGTTGCTGCGGCACGACGCCGACTTTCTGCAGCACCTGCCCGGCAATGCCTCCGATGCGGAATTTCAGTCCGGAGAGGTCGGCAACGCTCTTGATCTCCTTGCGGAACCAGCCGCCCATTTGGGTACCGGTGTTGCCGCAGGGGAAGCCGATCACGCCGAATTTCTTGAAGAACTCGTTGCCGAGCTCCATCCCGCCGCCCTGGTACCACCAGGAATTCTGCTGGCGCGCATTGAGGCCAAATGGCACCGAGGCATAGATCGCAAATGTCGGATCCTTGCCGACATAATAATACGAAACGGTGTGGCACATTTCGATGGTGCCGTTACTGGTCGCATCGAGCGCCTGCAGACCCGGAACGATTTCACCGGCGGCAAAAACCTGGATCTGAAACTTGTTGTCGGTCATTTCGGCGACATATTTCGACAACTCGGCGGCGCCGCCGTAGATCGTGTCGAGCGACTTCGGGAAACTGGAGGTCAGCCGCCACTTGATCTCGGGGGAGGATTGCGCAATCGCTGGCGAGGCCACAGCTGCCACCGCGGCACCCGCTGTTGAAACCTTCAAAAAATCACGACGCTTCATTAAGGCATCTCCTTGTCGGGGCGTTTCCCATATTCACCGGAGCTTTTCTTTCGGCGAAGTGATTTCCGTGCAACCGAAGGCGCTCTGGCGGGGGCTTTAACACGGAAGTTGAGCCTGCGAATACGCGACAAAGGCATGACAGCTACGATTAAACGAGAATCGCCTGCCTCGATTAAACGAAAGTCGCATAGGCGGCGCCGGCCGGCTCAAGCTGCGGCGATGGCGCCTTGGAGCTGATCGCGGACCTTGGCGCCGATCGCCCGGTAGATCGCCGCATGTGACCCGTTCGGCTCACTCTCGACGACGGGTGTCCCCGAATCCGAGGTGGTCCGGATCGACATGTGCAGCGGAATTTCGCCCAAAAACGGTACGCCAAGGCGCTCGGCCTCATGGCGCGCCCCGCCGTGACCAAAGATATCCGATTGGGTACCGCAATGCGGACACTCGAAATAGCTCATATTCTCGACGATGCCGAGCACCGGGACATTGACCTTCTTGAACATCGCAAGTCCCCGCCGCGCGTCGATCAGGGAGAGATCCTGCGGCGTGGAGATGATGATTGCACCCTTAAGCGGCACATTCTGCGCCAGCGTCAGCTGGGCGTCGCCGGTGCCAGGAGGCATATCGACCACCAGAACGTCCAGCGTGCCCCATGCCACGTCGCGCAGCATCTGGGTGATGGCCGACATCACCATCGGCCCTCGCCAGATCATCGCGGTATCCTCTTCGACCAGAAAACCGATCGACATGATCGCAAGACCGAAACGCGTGATCGGGATCATCTTGCGCTCGGCGTTCAGCTCCGGCTTCGCGCGGATGCCGGTCAACCGCGGCACCGACGGCCCATAGATGTCGGCGTCGAGCAAACCGACGCGCAGACCGAGGTCGCGCAGACCAAGCGCCAGATTGAGCGCCGTGGTCGACTTGCCGACCCCGCCCTTGCCGGAAGCCACCGCAATGACGGCGGCGATGCCGGGAATGTCCGATTGCTTCGACATCGGAGAGGCCGGACTTTGCGGCGGCCGATGCGCCGAGACGTTCGGCACGCCCTGGGCATGCCGGTGCGGCGGCGGTGCGGCGGACCCGGCCTTGCGCTCGGCCGTCAGCGCAATCATGGCTGCGCTAACGCCGGGAATGCCGCGCACGGCCGCCTCGGCCGCCGCGCGCACGCTTTCCCAGGCGCGGGCCTCGGTGGCTTCGACATTGATCGAAAAGAACACCTTGCCGTCATTGACCGTGATCGGCGACAGCACATCGGCGTTGGTCAAGGCAACGCCGCGCGGCGACGCCACCTTGGCAAGCGCATCGAGAACCTGTTGCTGCGTTACACTCACGGCGCCTCTCCCATAGCGTTTTCAAGCGAAGCATGCGCTCGGACTTGATCCAAGGCGGACGCCGGTTCGCATAGCAATCAAGTTTACGCAGATTGCGTAGACTTATCCGCGGTAGAAAACGCGTCAAACAAGAATATAGAGCCTCGGTTCTGATTTCATCAGACCGAGGCTCTGACTATTTTCGGATGCGACCCATAGAGCCGTCCCGCTCAAAAGGCTACCTCCTGCCTACATCATCCGTCCGCTCGCTGGGCGCTGTCGCTTCGCCCAGCTCGTTGGCAGCCTCGTAATTCAGTTCGATCATGACGCCGTTGGGGTCGTTGACGAAGATCTGCCAGAGATCACCGCCCGGAACCTGCCGCGAGTCGAACGCCATCCCCTTGGACTGCAGCCGCGCCTTCATGGCGGCAAAGCCCCGGCTCACGAATGCGACATGATGGACCACGCCAGAATCGGGCTTCTGCGGCTCTTGGGTCGGCGAAATATCGACCAGATGAACCACCGCCTTGCCCTCGCTGTACATCCAGGCCCCCGGAAAGGCGAAATTCGGCCGGGCGCCTTTCTGCAATCCGAGAATGTCTTCATAGAACCGCACGGTATCGGCGAGCCTTCGGGTCCGGATATTGAAATGATCGAGCACGCCTATGCTCATGCCCATATGGTGTCACTCCCTTGCTTTTGAAATCTCGACTATCGCCTCATCCTATCATAAAACCGTGCCCGCCCGCCAAACCGAGCGTTGCCGTTCATGCGGCACGCTCTATTGTGCGGGTTCCAGCGGAGCCTGTTTCGAGCACCGAACCAGTCCACCGTCCCCTCTCCCGCATAACGTCCGGCCGACTTAACGCGCCGGCAAAACTTCAGGGTCGCACACATGGCTAAAGTCGCTTTTCTCGGTCTCGGCGTTATGGGTTTCCCCATGGCAGGACATCTGGTCGTCAAGGGCGGCCACGATGTGACGGTTTTCAACAGGACGCCGGCCAAAGCCAAAGCCTGGGCTGAGAAATTCGGCGGCAAAACCGCCGCAACGCCAAAGGCCGCCGCGGAAGGCCAGGATTTTGTCATGGCCTGTGTCGGCAACGACAACGACCTGCGTGCGATCACGCTTGGCGCCGATGGCGCCTTCACCGGCATGAAAAAAGGCGCCACCTTCGTTGACCACACCACCGCGTCCGCCGAGATCGCGCGCGAACTCGATGCAGCGGCCACCAAAGCCGGGTTCAAGTTCGTCGATGCGCCGGTGTCCGGCGGCCAGGCGGGTGCGGAAAATGGTGTGTTGACGGTGATGTGCGGCGGCAGCGAAGACGCCTATGCCGGCGCCGAGCCGGTGATCGCCGCCTACGCGCGGATGTGCAAGCGGCTGGGTCCAGCGGGCTCGGGCCAGCTGACAAAAATGGTGAACCAGATCTGCATTGCAGGCCTGGTCGAGGGTCTGTCGGAAGGAATTCATTTCGCCAAAAAATCCGGGCTCGACGTCGCCGCCGTGATCGACACCATCTCGAAGGGCGCCGCGCAGTCCTGGCAGATGGAGAACCGCTACAAGACCATGAACGAGGGCAAATACGATTTCGGCTTTGCGGTCGAATGGATGCGCAAGGATCTCTCGATTTGCCTCGCTGAATCTCGCCGCAACGGCGCGAGCCTTCCAGTGACCGCGCTGGTCGATGCGTTCTATTCGGAAGTCGAGAAGATGGGCGGCAAGCGTTGGGACACCTCGAGCCTGCTGGCACGGCTGCAACGCTAGAGGAGAGAGCCGCGGCGAGAGATTAATTTTACCACTCGTTAACGTGATTCTTTAGCTCTTTAAGGCAGCCCTTAATGATTTAGCGCCAGAGATAGACAATGCAAAAGCTCGCCCTGTCGGCGGGTAGGATTTGTGTTGTTTGATGAGTAACCCCGCTGAAAAGCCCGAAGTTGTGCAGCTTCCGGCTGAATCGCCTGTCGTAGCGCCGGCGGGCAACCGCCGCGCCGCTGCCCAGCGGGTGCGCGAGGCGCGAGATCGGTTAACGTCGACCAGCGGAACCCGTCCAGCTTTCGATCGCGAGTTGCTTCGGCAATATGCCCAGACGCGGCTGTCGGCGTCCTATGTTGTCATGCTGCTGGTGGTGGCAACCGGTTTGCTCTTCGGCTTCTGGATGCCGCCGGTCTCGGCCGCGGCATGGACCTGCGGCCTGCTGTGCATTCATGTCGCCATCATCCGAAGCTGCGGCAAATTTCTCGCCACGTCGCCCTCGCTCGCGGCGACCCGCAAGTGGCGGACGCGCTTCGTCCTGCTCGATCTGCTCTACGGGCTGTGCTGGACTGCCATCCTGATCCACCCCTCAAGCTTCGATGCGGTCTCGAACACGCTGATCATGTTCCTGATGTTGCTGGTGATCGCGGTGTCGAGCATGCTCGCCGCGAGTCTGCCCATCGCAGCACTTGCGGCCACCGTTCCGGTGACGTCGGCAATCGCGGCGAATTTCGTGCTGAGCGGCACCTTCGACAATTATGTGCTGGCTTTGCTTGCGCTCGCCGCCGAGGGGTATTTTGCACTGCTCGCCCACCGCCTGCATTCGACGACGCTGGCAACTCTCGAGGCGCGCGCCGAAAAGGACGCGCTGATCGGCGAGCTCGAGCAAGCCAAATCAATCTCGGATGAGGCGCGGCACCGCGCCGAAGCCGCCAACGTCGCGAAGTCGCGGTTTCTCGCGCAGATGAGCCACGAATTGCGCACCCCGCTGAACGCGATTCTTGGATTTTCCGAAGTGATGAAGAGTGAAATCTTCGGCACCCACGCCGTTCCTGTCTACAAGGAATACTCCTCCGACATTCACAATTCGGGCGTGCATCTTCTCAATCTGATCAACGAAATTCTCGATCTGTCGCGGATCGAGGCCGGCAGGTACGAACTCAACGAAGAGGCGGTGTCGCTCATGCATGTCGTCGCCGATTGTCATCACCTATTAAAACTGCGCGCCTCCAGCCGCGGTATCGCCATTCACGAGGTGTTCGAACGGGCCATGCCGCGAATCTGGGGCGACGAGCGCGCGATGCGGCAGATCGTGCTCAATCTGTTGTCGAACTCCATCAAGTTCACCCCGCAAGGTGGGGAGATCTGGCTGAAGGTGGGATGGACCGCCTCCGGCGGGCAGTATCTTAGCGTCAAGGACACCGGCTCCGGCATTGCGGAGAATGAAATCCCGATCGTGCTCGCCTCGTTCGGCCAGGGCTCCAATTCGATCAAATCCGCCGAACAGGGAGCCGGCCTTGGCCTTCCGATCGCAAAGAGCCTGATCGACATGCATGGCGGCACATTCACGCTGAAATCCAAGCTTCGCATCGGCACCGAAGTGATCGTCACCATCCCGCCGGAGCGGGTGATGTCGGCGCTCGCGCCGATGTCGGAAGAAGCTCCGCCCCTGCAACCCGAACCCGCCAGCACGAGTACATCGGATGAAAGCCGAAGGAGCCGCCACAAACCGATCATGAGTGCCGGCACCGGATTGTAGGGTCGCGCGCTTGGCAAGTAACCGAAACCGCTTCACTATCCAAAGATGAGCATAGAAACGCCGTGTATCGCAGTCTGCATGATGGATCCCAGAACCAACCTCTGTTTCGGTTGCGGACGTACGCTTCCGGAAATCGCGCGCTGGCACCGCATGGAAAGCGCGGAGCGGCTTGCGCTGATGGCGCAGCTGCCCGCGCGGATGGCGGAAGCCGGATTGGCGCAGCCGCAGATGGCGGCCGCTTCAAAGACCGACTGACGCAAAACAAGCGAGGTCCGCTGTGAGCCGCATTCTGCTGGTAGCGGTTGTATTGCTGGCGACAGCCGGCGCCGTGGTGGCCTATGGCGGCCCCGGTCCAATTGCGCGTGCAAAGAACGCCGTCTCCGATTTGCTGCATAGGCGGGCGACGGCGTCGGCGCGCGCCGTGCAGATTTCGCGTGGACAGGCCGGAGAATTCGCGCTGCGCGCCAAAATCAACGGCGTCGTCGCACCGATGGTGATCGACACCGGCGCTACCTCCGTGGTCCTGACCTATGAGACGGCGAAAGCGGTCGGCCTTCCGCTCGAGTTGCTCGAATATGACGTCGATGTCGAGACCGCGGGCGGACATACCAAGGCGGCACGGCTGACGCTTGACCGCCTGGCGATCGGCCAGCTTGTCGAGCGTTCGGTGCCTGCGCTGGTGGTGCCGCACGGACAGATGAAAACCAATTTGCTCGGCATGAGTTTTCTGGACCGGCTGGAAAGCTGGGAAGTCCGCGCCGACAGGCTGATGCTGCACGGCTATCCATAGGATGAGGTAAGCATAGGCCTGGCCGCGATCGATCTGCTGCTCCCTCTCCCCGCTTGTGGGGAGGTGAAGTGCTCGCCGATAGACCACCCAAATAAACCGGTCAGGTTGAGACCGAAGTGCTTACGCAGCCATTGACGGCGCAACCCGATCCTCGACCAGCGCGACCGCATCGCGCAGAACACTAACGCCGGCCCCGGCCTTGACACCATTCTCGGCAAGGTGGCGACGAAATGCCCGCGCCCCGGGTACCGCGTGAAACGCACCGACGAAATGTCGCGTCATCGAGTGCAGCCGCGTGCCCCGCGCGAGTTCGCGCTCGATATACGGCATCATCGCCTGGAATACGTCCTTCATCGCCGCAAACGGTGCCGCCTCGCCGAACAGCTCCGGATCGACCGCTAATAGCCGCCATGGCTCCTGGTAGGCAGTTCGCCCCAGCATGACGCCGTCGACATGGGCAAGGTGCTTTTTCGCCTCGGTAAGGCCCGTGATGCCGCCATTGATAATGATGGGAACGTCAGGCATTGCTGCCTTCAGCCGATAGACTCTGTCGTAGTCGAGCGGCGGGATATCGCGATTTTCCTTCGGCGACAATCCGTTGAGCCAGGCTTTGCGGGCATGGACGATCAGCGCATCGGCGCCGGCGGCAACGACGCCGCGCGCGAGCGTGTCGAGCGCCGTCTCAGGGTCCTGATCGTCAATACCGATTCGGCATTTCACGGTGACCGGAATATTCACCGCGCGCTTCATCGCCTCGACACCAGCGGCAACGAGGCCAGGCTCGGCCATCAGGCAGGCGCCAAACCGGCCGTCCTTGACCCGGTCCGAAGGACAGCCGACGTTCAAATTGATTTCGTCGTAGCCGAAATCCTCGCCGATCTTCGCAGCCGTTGCGAGATCGCGCGGGTCTGATCCGCCCAACTGTAGAGCCACCGGATGTTCGCACGCATCGAAACCAAGCAGGCGCTGGCGATCGCCATGAATGATGGCGCCCGTGGTCAACATCTCCGTGTACAGCCGGGTACGCCGCGTCATCAGGCGATGGAACACGCGGCAATGCCGATCGCTCCAATCCATCATAGGCGCCACGGAAAAACATCTGTCTAACATATTGTTTTAATTCATCTTTGTGGCTTGAATCGGCCCAACCGATTTCTGGGCCGACACATGATCGGATCGATAGACCTAAAGCATTTTCCTTTCTTTTCAACTAGTTGAAACAATGCCGGCTTCTTCATGTATTTCGTCTTCTCTGATTTTTGACCATCGGAACGAATTTCACTTAGAAACTGCCCTGTGTTCGGCAGGTGCCCTGCGTGGCGATGGATCCTGACCGCAAGCAAGCGGTCAGCTTCGGGTCATTGGGATTGAGACGCTGATGTCGCCTTGAGATTCAATCGAGACGTTTTGTCGATTACCTCGCGTCGTGAGATGTAAGTTTGCCGAGAATCCAACGGAATCCGCGACCAAGCTGATACTATTACTATCGCCATTCGAGTGCCCCTGCAGGGTCCCGCTGATAATTCCAGCTCGCCTCGCTCCGGGTGCCCGAAATTCGCGATCCCTCGCTCAGGACCTCACTGCTGAGATAGAACTTATAGCTGTCGCTCACCCGCAGCGATCCCGCCGCGACGCCTTGCGCACCATCGCGCGCGACCGCGACGATCGCGACCACGCTTCGGTCAACCGACAGCCCCCTCTTTGCGGAAAACTTGGAGTCCGTATCCGTCGCTTCTCGCGAGAGGGACATCGGCGTCCGGCTAAGTTTTTGCGGACCGTCTCGCCTTCTTCCTGGTGACCGGCGGTTTCGGCACTTTGCCCGTTTCCACCGGAATTTGCTTCAGGCGATCGATAAACCATCGGCCGGCCGGTCCAGGCGGTGACTTGGTCTGCCACACCGCCGACATCGCTAGAATCAAGCCATCCGGAGGCACGTCCTCGATAGGCAGCACGGAAAGGCGCCCCTCTTCCAAATCCTTGCGCACAGCATGCAATGGCATTCCGCCCCAACCTAGACCGTTGAGCAAAAAATGATGCTTGGCGAAGAGGTCAGCAAGCCGCCAGGTCGTAGGCGACATGACGCCGAATTCGCGCCCCAAGGATAGCTCCGACCTGTCGGTGAGAACGATCTGAGTATGTTTTCCGAGAACTTCCTTGGGAATTTTGCCTCGGTAGGAAGTCAGCGCATGGTCACGGGCGGCAACCATGAGAAACGCGATACCTGGCAACCGTTCATTGGTCAGCGTATCTGGAATCTCCGGGAGTGATCCGATCACGCCGATGCTGCAACGGCCGTCAAGCACGGGTTTAATGGCTCCTCCGAGCGCCTCGACATAGATGCGGAGCGCCACTCCCGGGTATTTCTGCCGGAACTCCTTGGCCACTTGAGTAATCGCGTCGATCGGATAGAAGACGTCAATCACCACGGACAATTCCGGCTCCAGGCCAACCGACATGCCCTTCGCCCGGGCCTTCAGCAAGTCGACCCCGGTGATGATGCTGCGAGCATCGCCCAGAATGACCAATCCCGCTGGGGTGAGTTTAGGATAACGGCCAGAGCGGTCGAACAACCGTACGCCAATCTGTTCCTCGAGATTGCTGATTGTCTCACTCACAACAGACTGCGAGCGCAACAACTTGCGGGAGGCGGCAGAAAAGCTTCCTTCATCGACCGCGGCGATGAGCGTGCGCAGTTGATCGAGAGAGACGGCGTCGAGCATGGGACTTACCTATCGACCAAACCGATGCTAAAACGCATAACATACGGCCCAATTGGCAGTTATATCAACCATTGAGGTACGCGCCATTCGACTCGTGAGCACGTTCTAGCTTGCGAACCACCAAGGCCTTCACCGTTTCAGGGCGGGGAAGAGGTGCGCTTCGTCAATGTAAGGAGCTCGTTTCGGCTCGAGGCAGCTCTCGCCTGCCCGACGACAACCCCCAACAAGAAGCAGGTCTCGGGCTCTGGTCAAAGCGCCCATTGATCCTCTTGGCCGCTCAAATCGCTTTCGTTTAAGCGCCGAGCTATCTCCTCGCTCATCGCGGGATCGGCTGCTGCCGCGATAATGACGCCGTGCTGTGTGACGATCTCGCGGCCTCTTGCCCGGACCGGGAAGTGTTCTGATCGGAGCGACAGGCGTCTGTCGGACCTGTCCGGGCATTCCCTGCCTTCCGCTATGCGTCGAAGAAGCTGAACTCCGCCTGATCCAAACATCGCTTCCCTCCATAGTAACTCTGCAACTAGGTCAATCTCTCCAATCTTCAGCGTGCTGCGCCTGTCAAGACGCCCTGGTTGTGCAACCGGCGACCAATATCGGCGATGTTGCTCTCCCCAATGCGCAAGGAATCTGCGTTGGTATGCACGGAGTAGTGCCCGGTCACGAGGTCGTAAGGGTGCTTGACCGCTGAGCCGAGGATGAAGCCAGCATCGGTAAGCGCTTCGAACTCGATCGCTTGATAACTCTCCTCGAACACCGCGGCTTCGCCCATCGATACCTGCTCTGGCGTTCTTACGATGCCTTCGTGCGATGCGATCCAAGCGACGTCGTGCCCCTTGGTCGGCTGAAGGTCCAGCGCTCTCCAGCCTTGAGGCGCACATCGAGGTAAGTGATGCCAATTGGTGACTCGACCATGCTTCTCACCCCGCCGTATTCGCCCGCGATAACCCTCGCGGGACCGGCAAAATGAAAGTCCGAAGCGCCGAGATACTGGCTCTGAGGTTCGGCCAGTTCGAGCTCTGGCGGCATGGCGACCCAAAGCTGAAAGCCCTTGATCCGCTCCTTGCCGACAACCCCACCTGTATGCCAAACGCCGCTACTGGCGCGCATCCATTCAACACCGTCTGTATCGATGATGCCTTCGCGACCCGTGGTCTCCTTATACGAAACCTGCCCGGACAGGATGAGGGTGAGAGTCGCTATCCCCGAATGGGGATGAAAGCCGAATTTTGGTGCGCTCGCCGGGTCTCCCTCAAAGTAGTCGAGAAACACGAACGGCTTGATCAGTTCACCAATGTCGCCGGGACTGACGAGTCGGGTAATGGACCCATGCGAGCGTCCACGCGTACGCAGATCAATCTGCCGGTAGGTTTTTTGGGCGCGTATTTGACGCGTGAACGCTGCATCGGTCTTCATTGTCGTTCTCCTAAGGTTTGGCTATCTCTTAGCTTCAAGGGTCAGCCTTTGATCCGGTGGAGCAAGGCTACGAGTTCATCGCGCCGCAGATAGACAACCAGCGCGTTGAGTAGTCCCAGGACGATCGCCGGAACCGGGCTCGTGTGCAGGATGAACACATGGGTTGCGACGGCAAAGACCATGGTGAACCCGAGCCAGGCCGCACCGATCGAAGCCAGGCCGGGGAAGACCAGAGCGATGGCGCCGGTTACTTCCACAATGCCCGTCGCCACGCGGAACCATTGCCCAATTCCGATCTGATCGAACAACTCGACCATATATGGAACCCCGGCCAGTTTGGCGGAACCGGCGGCAAGGAAAGCAGCCGCGAGGATGACCTGCAACGTCCAGGCGCCGATGCGACGCGTAGGACGGCCTAGTTGGATAGAAGTTGTGCTCATGTTGGACTCCGTGCGTGTGAGGTTGAAAGTGAGAAGACGCTAAGACGCCGACCGTTATGGCAAAAGCCGATTTATTCAGATGCTATCTATCGGCGTCTTCGATATGTCGTCGACGCCGCCCCACCCGGCCCTGGATTTCCTGAGTGGGCGCAGCCTTGCGGCTATCCATGTACACGAGGAACTCCGTGTCTGCCGTGAAGAGCGACATCTGTCCCTCGACGTCCCGGCGGTCTGCGTAGTCTGCATGCGCATCGACAAGTTCACGGATAGCAAAGCGATCGGCTGCTTCTTGTGAGTTAAGACCGTTGTGACGAGATCACCGCGTTGCCATCTATGCTCCTTGGTTCCACGACCGCCAGGCGAAGCGAGGCGCCCGAGACCGCGTGAAGGTCATTCTTCAGGCCGACGGAGACTTCAGCGCGGCTGCAAGCACGTCGCGGAAGAGCTTGGGCGGCCGCCCGCCAAGGCGCTCGACGTCGCCGGTCAGAATGTCGAAAGCACCCGCTGCGAAGCTCGCCTGGATGCTGACGACGATGTTGATGGCCCCCACCGGCAGCCCCGCTTGCGTCAGTCCGGCACGCAGTTGCTCTTCCGTGATGACCCGGAATGCGACCGGCTTGCCGGTGATTTCGGAGATAATAGCCGCACGTTCCGCGCCCGACACGCGTTCGGGGCCGGTAGCGTTGTAGATCGCGCCCGCATGACCGTCGCCGATCAGGATTCCGGCTGCCGCCGCCGCCACGTCTTCACGCGCAACAAAAGCAGCCCGGTTCTCGGCCAGCCCGGCGAGCACGCTTTGGCGCAGTGCCGCCTGCGCTAACTGCACAAAGGCTTCGGCATAGAAGTTCATACGCAGAATGGTCCAGGCCGGCGCCTTGGCGATCAGATGCTGCTCCCCGCGCCAGTAGGAGGCACCGCGCGCCGGCTCCTCCTCTTGACGCGTGCCGACGGCCGACATGAAGACGATATGCTTGACCCCCGCCTTCACGGCCGCGTCGATGGCAGCGACGTTCTGCGCCCCGCGCTTTCCGGGCTCCGGATCGACGGTCGTGATGATGAGCAGACGATCGAGACCCGCATAAGCCTCCGCAAGGCTTTCGGGCCGGTTGTAGTCCCCGAATCGTGCCTGAGCCGATCCGGAGACCGTTTCGGGCGTGCGCGTGATTGCTACCACCTCGTGCCCGCCGGGACGCTGCAACAGTTCTGATACGACGGCTCTGCCCAAATGGCCGCTGGCGCCACTCACACCGATTTTCATGTCAACCTCCATTACTACAGATCTTACGCGGCGGCGGCCGCCTCGAGTTCGGGATAGTCGGTATAGCCGTGCGCGCTCCCGCCAAAGAAGCTGGCGCGATCCGCTTCGTTCATTGGCGCATCGGTCTTCAATCGTGTGACGAAATCCGGGTTGGCAAGCACCATCTGGCCGTAGGCTTCCAGATCGGCCAACCCCGAAGCCACGTCAGCGCCAATCTGGTCGCGCGGACGACCAGGCCGGTTCACGATCAGCGATTGCGTCCACAGCGCGCGTATATCCGCCAGCCGCCGCTCGTCGCCGCTGTGCATGATGTGCACGTATGCAAGACCGAGCTTGTCGAGTTCGGCGACCAGATGGCGGTAAAGGGCCGGGCCTTCTACACCCTCGTCGATCCCCCACATGGTTATGCCGGGGGATAGACGGATGGCCGTCCTGTCCGCTCCGATTTCCGCGGCAATCGCCGTGGCGACTTCGATGGCGAAACGAGCGCGGTTCGCGATGGAGCCGCCATATGCATCCGTGCGCGTATTGGCGCTTGGGGCGAGGAATTGTTGAACGAGGTAGCCATTCGCTCCGTGAATCTCCACACCATCAGCGCCGGCCTCAATGGCGGAGCGCGCCGCGAGGCGGAAGTCAGCTACCGTCCGGCGCACTTCCTCGGTCGTCAGCGCACGCGGCGTGGGCATGTCCTGCATTCCGCTCGCGGTGAACATCTGCGTCCCCGAAGCGATCGCGGACGGTGCTACGGCTTGCCGGTGATGCGGCGTATTGTCGGGGTGCGACATACGTCCCGCGTGCATGATCTGGATGAAGATGCGGCCGCCCCGGTCATGCACCGCAGCCGTTACCTTCTTCCACCCCGCGACATGCGAGGGCAGGTAAATGCCCGGCGTAGCAAGGTAGCCCTGACCGTCATCCGAAGGTTGAGTGCCTTCGGTGACGATCAGGCCGACGCTGGCGCGTTGGGCATAGTATTCGGCGGCCAGTTCTCCCGGCGTGCCGTCCAACTTCGCGCGGCTGCGGGTCATCGGAGCCATGACCAGACGGTTTGGCACGTTGTAGCGTCCGACACGGACGGGGGTGAATGATCGGTTCATAGTGTTCTCCTCGACAGGGCTTGCGTTGCTCATGAGGAGAATCTAGGGAATGCAGCGATATCGGATAAGGCGGCTTATTCAGATGAGACCCATCGGCGCGTCCGATACAACGTCTGCGGATTCACCCTGCATCCCGAGGAAATGGCGCATTGTCGGCCTAGCTCCGCGCGACCGTGGTCGAATGACTTGTAGGCAGCGCAATAAAATGCTTGCTCCTGCAATTTTCTGACGAAAGAGCACCACGTCCATGAGCTCTCACTCCTACGCCGGTTCCGACGTTGCAACCGCCACGCTGAAGATTGCAAACGCGGACATTCCTGTTCTTGGTTTTGGCACCTATCGGATGTCTGGTCCGAAGCTGCAGAATCTCCTTGTCGAGGCGCTCCGGCAGGGGTTTCGACACATCGACACGGCGCAGATGTATCAAAACGAAAAGGATGTAGGAGCTGCAGTTCGCGCATCCAGGATTCCGCGATCAGAAGTCTTCATCACCACGAAGGTTTGGGTCAGTAACTATGCTCGGCAGAGATTTATGGCATCGGTGGATCAAAGCCTGGAAAATCTCCTGACCGATTATATCGACCTGCTTCTTGTGCACTGGCCACGCGGTGGTGCTCCGATTTCGGAGCAGATCGAAGGCCTCAACAGGGCCGTCCAATCGGGAAAGGTTCGATACATCGGTGTTAGCAACTATGGCAGCGACATGCTTCGCGCGGCTGCTGTACTGTCCAACTATCCATTGGTCACGAACCAGGTTGAATATCATCCATTCCTCGACCAAACCGCGCTTTTAGCGGAAGTCGCGGCCGAAGGCACGAGCCTCATGGCGTACTGTGGCATGGCTGTTGGCCGTGTCTTCCAGACGCAACGCCTCAAAGATATTGCTGCCCGTTACAACCGGAGCGTGGCTCAGGTGGTTTTGCGTTGGCTTATCCAGCAGCCTCAGGTGGTCGCGCTTTCTCGCACGGAGAATGTTGAACGCATTCCAGCCAATACCAACATATTCGACTTCGCGCTGTCCGATGAAGATATGGCAGCAATCGCCTCACTCCGTACGCCGGGCAGCCGGATCGTGAATCCGTCGCATCTCGCTCCCAACTGGGATTCATAAATCCCGTTTCACGCGCGACGAAGGCCTTGACCTACAAAAACGATGGGTGTGTTGCACCGCTTGATTGGAGAATAGAGCGCGCCCTACTTCCTTCCTATTATCGCGGAGTGAAACATGCGGACGATTTCTTCCCATGCTGACTATGGAGCATAGCGATTACTTCTTCGAACGGACGCAATCCCGCGCTTTGCGGGCATTGGAGCGGGAAAAGACCGAGCCGCCGATAAGGTCCGGGTCGGAGTATCCTTATCCGACGCTCGCCCGCAAAGATGTTAGTCCTTGGCGGGAGACATGTGCGATGAAATGTGTTCAACAGAGTGCTGAGATCGATGCCGTAATCTCAAGGCATCTCACCGGAAGCCAAGCCGCATAGGTTCACTGCAAGCTCGATCCGTCAGCTTCGTGCCGCGATCGGCCGCCGAACGCAGCATGAAGCCGAATCTCATTCGCTCGCGCTAAGCGCCCTGCACCATGTGGTGGCCAGCAGCTTGTCCTCCGTCGACGTGAATAATCTCCCCGGTCACAAATTGCGCGCCATCCAGGTAGAGCACCGCGTCTACGACGTCGGACACATCTCCCATCCGACCCATTGGATGCAGCGCCGCCAACGCTGGATACGCTTCCGGAGGGTGCATCGGCGTCTTGATTATTCCTGGCGACACGGCGTTGATGCGAACCCCGGTCTTCGCGTACTCGATCGCAAGCGCTCGCGTCGCGGCGCTTAGCGCTCCTTTTGTGAGGGAGGCCAAGACGGCAGGGACGCTGCTCATCGGCTGGTCGACAAGACTCGTTGTGATCGTGACTACGTGGCCGCGTCCTTGTTTGCCCATGAATTCCAGCGCACGCTGAGTCATGTGAAAGAAGCCCGTTACGTTTGTCGACATGTAGATCGCATAGTCTTCCTGCGAATAAATCGTGAATGGTTTTGCCATGAACATGCCGGCGTTGTTAACCAGCGTGTCGACACGACCGAAAGTCTCGAAGGCCGCTTTGAACACTCTTTCGGCTGTATCTGCAGCGCCGATGTCGCCTTGCACGGTCACGACGTCCGAATCGGCGACCGGCTTAATCGACCGCGATGTCGCAACAACCCGGTAGTTACGATCTCTGAAAGCCCGAAGGATACCCGCGCCGATCCCCTGAGATGCTCCAGTTACTATGGCTACTTTCTGCTCTGTGCTCATGATTGATCCCATTCAAAAAAGAAGCTTCGCTTTAGTCAGACCTCCGCCTCGCCGCTGGTCATCAGCGGATCGTATTCCGGCCGTTTCAAGATCGCGTGAAGTTGCCGACGTCGGACGCCGATGTTGCCTCCGCCAAACAGAGGAAGCGCGAGCGCATCCTGAAGCAGGCGCCCTAACGGGAGAGCGTGATCGTAGCTCTCTACCCCGACGACTCGCATGAGATCCGTCAGCACCCGCACGGCCGTTTCCGAACCATGGACTTTTACTTCGATCGCCAATTCCTGCGCGCCGGGCGATTGCACATCGACCGCCTGGCACGCCCGCCAGCAAAGACAGCGGGTCGCTTCGATGGCCATCTTGGCGTCCGCCAGCGCGTATCCGACTGCTTGATGTTCGATGATGGGATGAATGCCGCCTCGCCTTTCGTTGCGCGCGAAGCCCAGCGTGAACTCAAACGCTGCCCGCATCAGCGCCACGGCGAAAATCCCGACCAGGGCGGCTGCGCCAGTGAAGCAAGCGGCAGTTAAGGCCAGACCACCGCCGAGGCTGCCCAAAACATTATCTCTGGATACGCTAACTCCCTTGAGGTTGAACTGGGGCAAGAGGTGCGCACGGTGCCCCACCGAATCGATCGCACGCTCGAAGACCAGGCCCGATGCGGGGCG
>Ga0137403_10001906_pt1 | contig 26003 bp, 17 predicted proteins | sample CZOMad2_1_16fung_FD_122057 | JGI IMG/M metagenome (GOLD analysis project Ga0137403, IMG submission 122057) | Vadose zone soil fungal communities from Angelo Coast Range Reserve, California, USA - CZOMad2_1_16fungal (Hybrid Assembly) | ecosystem: Environmental > Terrestrial > Soil > Vadose zone... | reverse complement strand
GCGGCCGGCTCAGACCAGGGACAGGTCGCGACCATCCTCGGCTTCATCGCGGTCACCTCGGCCACCATCAACGTGGTCGGCGGATTCATCATTACCGACCGCATGCTCAGGATGTTCAAGCGCACCGATCGCATCGCGGAGAGTAACAAAAAGTGAGGACCTATTTCATCGAGACGATGTACCTGGCGTCGTCGGTCCTCTTCATCCTGGGACTGAAGGGTCTCACCTCGCCGGAGAAGGCGCGCCGCGGCATGAACTACGCCGCGATCGGGATGGTGCTGGCGATCGTCGGCACGCTGGTGCATCACGAGATCGTCCGCTACGACTGGATCATTGCCGGGCTATTGCTGGGCTCCGCCATCGGCATCCCCATCGGACTTCTGGTTCCGATGACAGCGATGCCGCAACGCATCGCCATCTCCCATATGTTCGGAGCTCTCGCAGCGACTCTGGTCGGCGTTGCGCACTACTACGTTCATGGCGCGACACACGGCAACATGGTCGCGCTAGGCTTTGAAGTCCTCTTCGGATCGCTCACCATCACCGGCAGTTTCATGGCGTTCGCGAAATTGCAGGAGCTGATCCCTGGACGTCCGATGACGTATCGCGGACAAAACATCGTCAACATCACCTGTTTTGCGGCCGCGGTGGCAATCTTTATCTATCTCATCATCGTTCCCACGTCGGTACACTTGTTCTACGCAATGATCGGACTCGGGCTGCTGATCGGCGTGATGATGGTGCTGCCCATCGGCGGCGCGGACATGCCGGTAGTGGTCTCACTGTTGAATTCATACGCCGGTCTGGCCGCATCGGCCACCGGTTTCGCTATCGGCAACAACGTTCTCATTATCGCGGGCGCACTCGACGGCGCATCAGGATTCCTGCTCTCGGTTCTGATGAGCAAGGCCATGAACCGCTCGTTCGGGAACGTTTTGTTCGGAGCGTTCGGCGCGGCGACCGTCAAATCCACAAAGACAGCCGCCGGACTCACCGTCCATTCCATCTCCGCGGAAGACGCGGCGATGCGACTGGCCTATGCGCGCAGCGTCATCGTCGTTCCGGGATATGGCATGGCAGTGGCCCAGGCGCAGCATGTGGTGCGTGAACTGGCAGAGCTGATCGAGAAAAAAGGCGGGGAAGTGAAGTACGCCGTGCATCCTGTTGCCGGACGCATGCCCGGCCACATGAATGTGCTGCTCGCCGAAGCCAATGTTCCCTACGACAAGCTCTACGACATGGAACAGATCAATCCAGAGTTCCCGCGTGCCGACGTGGCGTTGGTGATCGGCGCGAACGATGTCGTCAATCCCGCTGCACACGACGATCCAGGCAGCCCCATCTACGGCATGCCGATCCTTGAGGCCGAGAAAGCGCAAAGCATCATCGTGCTGAAGCGCAGCATGAACCCCGGCTTCTCCGGCATCGAGAACGAACTCTTCTACAATGACAAGACGTCACTTCTCTTCGGCGACGCCAAGACCTCGTTGACCAAAGTGGTGAGTGAAGTGAAGAATCTGTAAAGATGAGTCACTTCCGCACGCAAGCCAAACTCTACGCTGAGCACCGCCCCGACTATCCTGCAGAATTGTTCGAATTCATCGCCGACTCGGTTCGCGACCATAAGCTGGCTTGGGACTGCGCCACGGGCAACGGACAGGCTGCCATTGGGCTTGCGGATCATTTTGAGCGTGTGGTCGCCACCGACATTAGCGCCGAGCAGATCGCGCAGGCCCACCTGCATCCGCGGGTCGAGTATCTGGTTGTGCCGGCAGAGCAGAGCGGTCTGCCTGATGAGTCAGCAGACGTGGTAGCCATCACGCAAGGGCTGCATTGGCTCGACATCCCGCGGTTTTACGATGAGGTCAGACGCATTTCGAAGCCCGGCGGAGTTTTTGTTGCAACCGTTTACAGCGACCCCGTGCTGGATGCTCCCAACCTTGACCGAGTCCTTCAGCACTACAACAAAATAGTCGTCGGTCGGTATTGGCCGCCGGAGCGGAAGATGGTCGATGAGTGTTATCGCAACATCCCGTTCCCATTTTCTGAGCTTGAGACCCCAAAGCTAACGATGGAGCGCAACTGGTCGTTGCAGGAACTAGCCGGATACCTGCGCAGTTGGTCGGCGACGGTGCGCTATACAGAGCAGAACGGAGCCGACCCTGTCATCCAATTCGAATCCGAGATGCTAGCGATTTGGAGTGATCCCAAGGAGCCGCAGAGACTGCACTGGCCATTCACCATCCGCGCCGGGCGAATCTCGTAATCGCAACTTCAAGCAGCATTACGCTCGACTGGTGGCAGCTGCTGGATCTCCAAAGGTAAGTGGGGATTCATGAGAGAAGCGCCGCCATCGACATCGATCACTTGACCGGTGATCCAGCCTGCATCTTCTGAACATAGCAACCGGACTGCTTTTCCGATGTCGGCCGGCGTGCCCAGTCGGCGCATCGGCGTCCATCCTGCTTGCTGCCACTCGCGGATCATCTTCTGGACCGGGTCTGGCAAGCTGTTAAGTACGCTGTCTTCCGTCCAGCCGGGGCTGATGGAATTAACCGTGATACCACGCGGCGCCAGTGCCACCGCGAAATAGCGGCACAACACATCCAGAGCAGTCTTGGCCGCTCCCATTGCCACCCATGGCTGCCAACTCCCGTAGCGGCCGCCGGGGGCGTAAGTGATGGCGATGATCCTGCCGCCAGAACGCATGAATGACGAAGCTTCACGCACGCCGACAAGAAATGCCTTAGCTTGCGAGTCCATGGCGACATCCCATTTATCGAGCGTGATCTCCATGGGCGGCTGATAGAAAGTCGGGGCCTCGGTGCGGGCATTGCTGACGAAGATGTGAAGCGCACCGAACTGCGACTTGACGTCTTGGAAAAGCCGTTTGACGTCGTCGTGCTTGCTGACATCGGCCTGCAGCACGATGCCGTCGGAGCCAAGCTCGCGCACCTTAGCCAAGGTGTCCTTGGCAGCGCTTTCATTCTGGAAATAGTGAACTGCGATGCGCGCTCCCTGCTCGGCTAGTTTCAGAGCAATACCGCGTCCGATTCCTCTTGAACTTCCCGTGATCAAGGCGAACTTTCCTTTGAGTGACATACATTCCTCCGCTCGCACGGGAGGCCACCATCCCGTCGGGAGCATTGTAGTCAAGACGCGGGTGAGATAAGTGTCGCCCTGGAGTGCAAATGTCGTTTACCGCCAGCTCACAATATTTTTGTCACCCGTTTCGACGGACGCGCGTCTAACCCCAATACGCATACTCGTCTCCTTTGGAACCGGAGAGAGCAAAGCATCGTTCTCTTCGGTTCCACTCGGTTTCGTGGATCCGTAGTACTCTCCAAGCAAATGCCCCACTCCGGTGGGGCATTTGCTTTTGTGTTGTGGAAAACTTAGGCAGCGTCGGTCTTCTGCTGGGCTTCCTGTTGCTCGCGCTCTTTCCTCTCGCGTTTTACCTTCCTGGAGCGCGCTACCAGCGCCGCCGTCAGTCCGGCTGCGGCTGCGGCCACGCCAATGCCCGCGGCCACTTTCGGCAACGGATCCGATACAGGCGGTGGAAGATAGGTGATGCCGTTGTCGTCAGCGCGAGCGGGCTCGTTGGCGTAGCGTCCCTTTTCAGGAATGGGAAACTGCTCGGCTAGCGCTCGCAGCTGCTCTCCAGCTTCAGGACCAGACATGGGGATGCCGTGTCCGGGCGCGAGCACGCGAGGCGCGAGGTCGGAGAGACGTTCCACCGATTCGTGTGCCTTTTGCCAATCGCAGGTAAAGGGCGCCGGTGGACGCGAGACCTCTTGCTTCTTGGTGGCCATCGATCCGAATGAATCCAGGTCAACCGTCGTGAAGGCGTCGCCAGCGAGCAAAGTGCGGTCGCTGGGGCGAAAAAATGAGACGTGTCCCGGAGAATGACCCGGAGTGTAGTGAACCTGCCAGCCATCCATGGCGGGCAAAGTATCGTTGAGGGTATGCACCATCCCGTTGAGATTCACCTTGCGATTCGGGAAAAAGCGTCCGAGCAGCGACATGGCGCCGCCCACGGTTGGGTCGGGTGGAGGATAGGCGGATTTGCCGGTGATGAATGGCAATTCCATGCGATGCGCGTAGATGGGGATGCGCCAATGCTTTGCCAGCGCCGCGGCGGAGCCAGCATGGTCAACGTGTCCATGAGTCAACGCAATGTAAAGAGGAGCTGCACCGGCACCGAATCTGCTCTCGACCGCCTTGCGAATGGTATCGGCGTAGCCGTGCATGCCGGCGTCCACCATCACAAAGTGGGAGGCTTCCTCGCCGATCAGGTAGATATTGGCGATTCCGGCGGAAAGAAACGAAACTCCAGGCGCAATCTCCTGCGCATGTGGATTCATGACGGCACCCCGCTTTTTGTTTGGGATGCGAAGTAGAGTCGCGTAGTTGGCGTTTGACCGAACCTTAGGTGTTCGGCTGCTGTGCGGCTTCGGATTTCTGCGCTCCGGCACAAGCACGCTGGATCCTGTGTTGTTGTTCGGTTGTCAGATCTGTGAAGACGAACCAATAACGGAATCCAGTGCGGGTCGCGAGCTTGGCTGTGACTTTCATCGGTTGCTCAGAATTCGGCAGGGTAAATTCCAACACTGCGACGTCGCCTTTTTTCAGATTGGCGGGGATAAAGATGCCGATGCCGGTCTCATCGAGGTGGCCTACCCGGCTCGAGCCTTCATATGGCTTGCGATTCACGACGATGGCTCCTAGGCGAACGTCGAGGGAGAATTTCAACCAACGGACTGTTTCCTGGCCTGGCTCCATGCGCTTATCTGACCCTTACTCCTTCCTCAGTGTATCTGGCTAAGCAGGCAGTGTCACTCGTCTCTATGCCAACAGTCGAACAAAGTGTCGCCCCATTCCCGAACTGAATCTAGCGAGGGCTCTGCTCGGCGGGAGCAGCGATCGGTGATGGGCCCGCATCGCTGGTGTCCGGCGATGCATTCTGCGCCGGCCCGATCTTGGTGCCGATCACCTCGCCGGAAACGATCAACTCGACCCGGCGGTTCTGCTGCCTGCCCTTGGCCGACTTGTTATCGGCGACCGGATCGTTTTTGCCCAAACCGACCGACGTGATCGCATCCGCCGGTACACTCTGATTCACCAGGTAGTCACGCACTGATCCAGCTCGTTTCTCGCTCAGTTTTTGATTGTAAGCGTCACTTCCCACGCTGTCGGTGTGTCCCTCAGCCTGAAGTTTGAGTCCAGGGTACGCAAGCACAATGCCGGAGACCTTCGCCAGCTTCTCGCGGGCCAGCGGACGCAAAGTGTGCTGACCGGAATCGAAAAGAACGTCGGACATGTTGACCACAAGCCCGCGCTGCGTGTCGCGGGTCTCGAGGATGGTGTTCAACTGCTGCAACAACCGCGCCCGCAACTCTTCTTTGTCGCGTTCCGCCTTCAGTCGCGCCTCTTCGGAAGCGGCTGCTGCCTGGCGTTGGCGCTCCGCCTCTTCATTTAACGCACGTTGACGCGCTTCAGCTTCAGCACGGGCCTTATCGGCCGCCGCCATCTGTTCAAGACGCAACCGGTCAGCCGTCTCACGGTCGGATTCTGCTTGCTGCCGCGCACGTGTCTGGGCTTCCGTCTCGGCTCGCGCCTTGGCTTCGCGCTCTGCTGCGGCTGCACGCTCATCGGCCAGGCGTTCTTCTTCCTGTCGCCGTAGTGAGATCGCCCGTGCGTCTTCAGCGGTCTGCACTGCTTGCCGGGCATTCATGATCAGGGTCTTCTTATCGATCTTTTTTGCCGTGGCCATCTGCTCTGCCTGTTTCAACAATCCAGACGCCCGCTCGAAGCTGGAGGCGGCGTACTTATCTGCTTTAGCCATGCGCGCTATGCGCACCGCATTGCGTGCCTCGTAAAGCTCAAGGGGCAAGTCGTAGCTGACGACTACCGGCTCGATGTCTGTGAGATTCTTCGTGTACCCGCCGCGTTCGAGAAGCTCGTAGCGCGCCTCAATGGTCTCTACCCGGCCGCGCGTGTCCGGCCTGATCACGTTCTCCATCACCACGAGGTTGCTGGGCTGGGTGACGGCAAAATATGGCTCGGCGGTGATGATCAATCCAAAGGCCTGTAGATCGGTGGTGACATCCAGCTTGCTGCGAGTCCCGTTCAGCAACACCTCGCCCAGGCTCACTGCGCGACCTTCGGGTGTAATGGCCCACATCACGTAGGTCATGTACTCAGCGCCAAACTTGTCCGGTTTGGAAAGATTGTCGAACTCGACTTCAACCTCGATGTAGCCCTGTTTGCTCTCGACCTTGGCTTCGCCGCGCGCCTTGGGCATCAGCTCGGTGCCGGCAAAATTGATCTTGGTGGCGCCGCCACGATGACGGTAATTGACCGCTTTGGCGGAACGCTCCACCACGTTGACCTTGAATACGTAATCAGCGCCGGCCTCGTCTTCCTGCGTCTGCGTCGGCTTGGCTTGCGTCTGCTGCGCCGGGTCCGGCGTGGTTTGTGTTGTGGGAGTGTTTTGTGCGGCAACGGGCAGGACAAAAATCAAAAGCAACAACCAGCGGGTCAGAGCCACGGAGTCTCCTAAAAGCAAATTGGCACACCAAGAGGCGATCAGCACTGCAAGATGTCATTTTACGACACTACTTCGTGGCGGAGAATCAGAATTGGAACATATCGAGCATATTGTTGCTTAGAGCATTCCTACTATTCAGGGTGCCCAGCGACCAATTCCATTGAATGAAACGAAGCACGGAGACATGGTCCATCTGCACGTGGGAGACGTAGCCGCGCTTGGCGTAGGGCGAGATCACTATCATGGGGACGCGCGCCCCCAGACCCTGCGAGTCGACCTGTGGCGGGGAAACGTGGTCCCACCAACCGCCGCTCTCGTCCCATAGGATGATGATCGCGGTCGAACTCCACTGGCTCGAGCCCTGCATCCGCTTGATAAACCCATCGAGCCAATTGAGCGCAGTGGTCACCGAGCCCGACCCCGGATGCATGCTGTGGCCGGGATTCGGTTGGATGTAAGAGAGCGCAGGCAGAGTGCCACCACTGAGCATGGTGTAGAAGTTGGTCAGGCTCTGGATGTGCGAGGTGTTATTGGTGCTGGTAAAGAATTGGAATGGGTTCTGCACCGGCAGGTAGCCGCCACCACAGGCGCCGTAATTTTCTGCGAACCATCCCCAGCTGAAGTTGTGGTTGTTCATCTGGTCGCCAACGTTGGGAAAACCGAAGGGCTTCGCAGCAGCGTCCGGCTTTTGACAAGGCCCGTAGTAGGGCTGCACGCTCCAGGGGAAGTTGTTGTCTGACGCCGCCACCATATAAAGACTGACCGCCGGCGCATTGCTCATCGCTGAAGAGTAATAGTTGTCGGCCAGGGCATATTGCTGCGCCCATCCCCATAGCTTGTCCACGCCCGGCATAGTGTTGTCGTAGTAGCCCATGGAAAGCGAACCGTTGTAGTAGGCATATTTGTTCATTGCCCCGTGGTTCCACGCATTCAGATAATTTGTGCGACTGTGCGGCAGGTCACTGGTAGACGCACTGGTGAGCAGGTGCGGCGTGATCGCGTTCCCGTTCGAGTCGGTCTGCGAATAGCTAGTTGAGTTGGGGTTGATCCCGTTCACTCCTGGAAAGACGCCAAACAAGTGATTGAACGAGCGATTCTGCAATTGCACTACGACCACGTGGTGGATGGGTGACTGTGTCGCCTGCGGGGTAGTGCCGGTCACCGTGATCATCACCGAGGACTTGAAGATGAGGTTGGCGGTGTCCATTGCCTGCACGGTCAGGCGATGCGAGCCGGCGGCCAGATCGAGCGGAGTGTCTACGGAATTGGCGGCGATCTGATATTTCTTCACGCCATCAATGTAGATCTGCACCAGCTTTACGGGATTTGCGGCATCCGTGGTGCCTGCATTCACCTGCACCGGCGAAGGCAAGCTTTCCCCATTCGTTGGAGTGCAGATGGTCACCGACGGCGATGCGGTATTGAGCGGGCAGGAAGCGGCAGCGTTAGCGAACGGAAGGTAGGCGAAAAAACTAACGAGCAGTAAAAAACCAGATCTGATTGGCATGCGGTCCCAGGGGTTCGGCCGAATTCGACCACTATATTACTTCATGGCCTAATCGTTCTGAGAGGCAGCCTTCAAATCCAGAGTTGCCCGTTCATCGCCGGTTAATACGCCATACGCCAAGTGACGCTAGGCGTGCACCGTTTGGTATTCCTCGTAGGCGCCCTTGAAGTCTTCGATCTTGTCACCATCGAAGTGCCATATGCGGGTGGCGACCTCGTCGATCAGGTCGTGATCATGGGTGACCAGCAGAACCGTCCCCTGATAGCGCTGCAACGCTATGTTCAAAGCGTTGATGGACTCGAGGTCCAGGTGGTTGGTAGGCTCGTCGAGCACCAGCAGATTGGGCTTCTGCAGCATGAGCTTGCAGAACAGCAATCGAGCGGCTTCGCCTCCGGAGAGCGCACTGGTCGCCTTGTTGGATTCATCGCGTGCGAACAACATCTGCCCCAACAACCCGCGGATCTCTTCATTCGATGCCGCTGGGTTCCACTGATACAGCCACTCGAAAGCCGTGGTTCCGTTGTCGATCAGCGAGCGGTGATCCTGCGGGAAGTATCCGACAGCGGCTTCGTGTCCCCAGATGACCTTACCGCCGTCAATGAATGCGCCGTCGTAACCGCTGGACTTGCGAAGTTCGGAATCCGGCACGGTCGGCGAATTCGCCAGAAGCGCATTGAGCAAAGTGGTCTTGCCCGCACCGTTGCGGCCCATGAGGACGATCTTTTCGCCGCGGATCACGCTGGTTGTAAAGTCACGGATCACTTGCGCGTCGGAGTACGACTTCGTCACACCCTCGAGTTCCAGTACATGCTTGCCGGAAGGGCGCTTCATCTCGAACTTGATGAACGGGCGTTGGATGTTCGACTTCGCCAGCTCGGTGACTTGCAGACGCTCGACTTCCTTGCGCCTTGATTGCACCTGGCTGGAACGCGTGCCTGCCGCGAAGCGCGCGATGAACTCGTTCAGTTGCGAGATCTTCTTCTCGCGCTGCGCATTCTGCGACTCGATCTGTGAGCGCACCTGCGTCTTCAGCACCACCATGTCGTCGTATCCACCGGTGTAGGTGATGATGGTCTCGTAATCAATATCGGCGATGTGTGTACATACGCTGTTCAGGAAGTGGCGGTCGTGCGAGATCACGATCAGCACGCCGTCGTATTTGTTGAGAAATCCCTGCAGCCAGTGGATCGAATCGAGATCGAGGTAGTTCGTCGGCTCGTCAAGCAGCAAGGCCTGCGGATGTCCGAAAAGTGCCTGCGCCAGCAGCACGCGGACTTTTTGCCCACCAGGCAGCTCGCCCATCTTGCGCTCGTGCAAGTCGTCATGGATATCCAGGCCTTGCAGCAGGATGGCAGCATCGCTTTCGGCGGAGTAGCCATCTTCTTCTCCGACGATCCCTTCCAGTTCGCCCAGGCGCATTCCGTCGGCGTCGGTCATATCGGCCTTGGCGTAGATCTTTTCGCGTTCTTCCAGAGCCGTCCACAGGCGCTTGTTGCCCATGATGACGGTGTCGATCACGCGATAGGCGTCGAAGGCGAACTGGTCCTGGCTCAGGACGCCGAGCTTACGCGGACGAACTACGTTGCCCTTTTGCGGATCGAGCTCGCCGGTCAGCACCTTCATGAAGGTGGATTTGCCGGCGCCGTTCGGCCCGGTGAGGCCGTAGCGCTTCCCCGGCGTGAACGCGGTGCTCACGTCTTCAAACAAGATTTTTGCGCCGTAGCGCATGGATACGTTACTTACAGAGATCATGATGTCTTGGAGAACTGCGGAAAGTGCCGGAGAGGCGAAGCGCAGCTAACCCATTAAGAATAACACGGGCTAGGAGGTCGGCTCGATCGGTGGCAGGTCGTCTGTGGGTTCGAGGGATGGCTCCTCTTCGACCACCGCAGCAGGTACGGGCGCAGCGGCAGGGACTGCGGCTGCAGCAGCTTTGCTAGCTGGGATAGCATCTTTGCGCGAGCTGAGCGCCCGCAAAACCTCCGTCGCCAGAGGGTCATGGGATGCTGCATCTTTTGCGTACTGCGACAGTCCGCGGCGGCCGGCTTCGCAAAGATTTTTGGTGACGGCAATCAACGCCGCGCGGCGAACGATCAAGTCCAACTCGGTATCGGCGATCACGTGGACGAGAGTCTGGGCGGCGTCATCGGTATTGATGATGCCGAGTGCACCGATGGCTTGCATCAACAACTTGGGCGGCGTGCGGCTGTCGTGAAAGATGAACTCACCCAATCCCGAGACCGAAAGCGGGTCCTTCAGATAGTGCAATTCGTTCAGAGTCTCTTCCGCAGTGTGCGGCTTCATGAAGGAAAGCGCGTTGGCCATGGTGGCGGCGCGTCCGGGCAAGCGGGTATCGTGCAGCACCTTGATGGCGGTCTTCTGCACACGCTCATCGGGGTGCCGCAGTGCCGGAGCCATATCTTTCAACAGTTGTGGGTCTTTTATTTCTCCCAGCAACTTGACGGCGTTGCGTACCACATACCACTGCGGATGCTGCAACATCACGCGCGCCGCCTCCAGCGCCGCCGGCCCGATGCGTCCCAATAAACGCATGAGGGCGAGGCGGATGTGGGTTTGTTGTTCGTGCTCCAGGCGATGAAACACCTTGTTGATCCCGGGCGGGCCAGTCCAGCGCAGCAGGGAAGCGGCAGTCCTCATCCAGACAGAATCATCCGTCTTGGCGACAAAGATTTCGATGATGCGGTCGACCGCGGAAGTGTTCATCAGCATCGGCAGCGCGTCGGCGCAGCATTTGACGTGAGCTTGCGGGTCACGAGCCAGGCTGGCGTCAATCGCAGATCCCACGGCGAAGATCAGGTCGAAATCCTCGTAGGCACCAACGATGCGCGTGAGCGCGGTCAGAGAGTTGATCACCTGGAAGTGGCCGAAGGTCTCTACCTTCTCGCGCAGCAGCTGCGTGCTCAGCAATTCAGACGCGCGGTTCCAGAACTCAGCATGGATGCCGCTGGCCACTTTGAACAGTTCGGGGATGCGGCTTAACTCATCTGGGCCAATGTGCTCGGGGTCGTTGAAGATGTTGAAGTAGTGATCAGCCAGCTGGTTCGCCTGATCGGCCTTATTGGTCTTGATCAACTCTTTCATCAGGTCGAGCATGCGCCGGAACTGATGAGGGTTGTAGTGATCCACCCTTATCAGGGACTCGAGCTTTTGTTTATTGGTGAGCGTGATCCATTTGAGTTCCTCCTGGATGCGCTCGTAGCTTTGTTTGGGAATCAGGTTTTCTTTGGCCATATCGGCCAGCTTGCGGCCCAGCCGCACACTCGATTGGGTGGCTTGCAAAGCCTTCAGCAGCACGCCGATGACTTCGCCCTCGACTACCACAGACTTGGGACCAAGAGCCGCGTTGGTCAACCGGTTGACCGCCCATTTCAGCGTGGTGTCTTCGAAGAGTTCGACCGCCATCTGCTCGCGAGGCAGCGCGCGCAACTCTTCCTGCCTTGCAGCTGGAAGGGCGGCCAATACTGCGTCGGGCCGCAGATCGCGCAGAATCTTGGCCAGCTCGGCGTGCGGTCGGGCAGCAGGCGTCTCGGTCGCTTGGTTCAATCTCTCATCAACGATCGAAAGGATCTTCTCCGGACCGTCGGTGTATGGCCGGGGTGGAAGATCGAAGCCGCCACCGGTGCCGTCGCCAGGGCCTCTGCCTGCGTTTTGCTGACCTACGGATTCTGGACCGGCGTTACTTCCGCTGCTCGGCGGCCCATAATTCCCGCCGGCACCCGAGCCGCCACCGGATCCATAGCTACCACCGCCACCAGTCGGTCCACGACCACTACCACCTCCCGGCCCGTAACCTCCGCCTCCTAGCCCGGCGCCGCCTGATTGATGGCCCCCAACATTTGGATCCCCTCCGGCGAAGCCACCACCATACGCGGCCATCTTGCCGGTCTCATTGCCCATCTGCATCAGCTTTTCGCCGAAGGCACTTTGGAAAAGCATGTCCATCGGATCGGGGCCTGATTGCAGCTCCTGCATCGCCTTCGACATCAGGAACGATTCGGAGTCGGTCTCGAGCACGGTGTCGCCGTCGGCAGTGCGGCTCTGGTTTTTTCCTGCGGGGTAGACGCGAAGAAATTCCACCTGATTCTGATCAAGCCACGGGATCAGCCCCCCGATCTCTTCCAAATGCTTCACCGGGACGGCCAGCACACCGGCAGCGCGCTTATACGCAGCCAGAGTTATGCCGGCCTCGAACGTTACCGCCCCGATACCGCGCTTGAGCAGTTCGTTTTCCAGAGACAGAAGGCTTTTGTCGGCCTGGGTCAAAACGTTATTGATCATGATCCGGCCGTCGACGAATCCCAGCGTGAAGGTGCGAGTCTGCTTGAGCAGACTGTTAAGCATCTGGTAACTGTTGGCGATGGGCTGGTTGGCGCCCTTATGGTCGGCGGAAAACATGATGACCGTCTTCATCAACATCTGCAGCGACTTGGCGTAGCGCAAGCCCTGCGTCTTTAGCTGGTTTCGGTCGAGTGCCATGTCCGCGCCAGGTTGGGGGAGGCAGTGCTGGTTATAGCACGGTTTAGGGTGCTAATTCTATGGCTCAGAAGGCATTTACACGGTTTTTCAACAGCTTGGGACTCCCATCTTGGAATGGGGCACCTAGCGACGGAGGCCAGCGGCCGGAGGCGGACGACCGATGGCGATTTTAGAAACTGGCAAAGGCCAGGTTCAGGAGCGTTTGCTGCTCCATCTCAAACGCCTTGTGAGATCCGGTTGCGGGCGAGGCTGAGGCCGACCGCTTGACCGAGCGGACCCGTGTTTCTCCTGCCAAGTGCCTCAATTTTGGCATGATGAAGTACTGTGCGCCCATATTGGCCGGCTCCTCCTGTACCCACACGATCTCGCGCGCGTTGGGATGGCGGGCAAATTCAGCCTCTAGCTCCTCGGCAGGAAATGGGTAGAGCTGCTCAAGGAAGACGATCGCCGTTGAAGTATCTTTCCTGCGCGACCGCTCCTGCCGGAGTTCATGTCCGATCTTTCCCGTGCACACCAGGACGCGCGAGGCGTTCTGTATCTCGCGCTCCGGGATGACCTGCTGGAAGCGATCGGCGGACAACTCCTCGACCGGTGATGCTGCCGCCGGGTGCCGCAACATACTCTTCGGAGTAAAGACGACCAAGGGTTTTCGCCACTTCATCAGGCCTTGGCGTCGCAGCAGGTGGAAGTACTGTGCCGCGGTCGAAGGTTGGCAGATGAGCATGTTGTCTTCGGCGGCAAGCTGCAAGTAGCGCTCGATGCGCGCGCTGGAATGCTCCGGTCCCTGGCCTTCGTAGCCGTGCGGTAGCAACATCACAACGCCTGAGAGCAATCCCCACTTGTCTTCGCTGGCCGCCAGGAACTGATCGATGATGATCTGCGCGCCGTTGGCGAAGTCGCCGAATTGGGCCTCCCACATCACTAGAGCGTCGGGATAGTCGCGGCTGTAGCCGTACTCGAATCCGAGGACACTCGCCTCCGATAGCGACGAGTTGATGATCTCGACTCGAGCCTGGTCGGGAGCCACATGCGCGAGCGGCACATATTCGCTCTCATTCTCAACATCCACCAGCGCCGAGTGGCGTTGATTGAAAGTGCCGCGACGGGTATCCTGCCCGCTCAGCCGGACGGGGATCTTTTCTTTCAGCAACGAGCCGAGCGCGAACGCTTCGGCCATGCCGTAATCCAGCGGACGCTTGCCGCTGCCCATCTCCTCGCGCTGCTCAAGCAGCTTCTTGATCTTAGGATGGATGTTGAAGTCTTTGGGGTACGAAGTCAGCGCTTTCGTCAGCGACGCAATGTCTTCCTGCGAGATGCTGGTGCGCACGTCGAACTCCGGCTTCCAAAGTCCACCGAAATAGGGCGACCAGTAATCCGGCAGCTTCGAGAGCACCGGCTTCTTGGTCATCTTCTGCGCTTCCACCTGCGCGTCCTCGATCTCCTTGCGCAACGCCTCGACCATCGGCGCCGCGTCGATGCCGGTGTGCTTGGCGTAATTCTTCCAGGTCTCGGAAAATTCCTTGATCTTCTTGTAAAGCAGAGGCTGCGTTATGGTCGGGTCGTCCACCTCGCTGTGACCATGGCGGCGATAGCCGATCAGGTCCACCACGACATCACTCTTGAACTTGTAGCGATATTCCAGCGCGATGCGCGCCACGCGCACTACCGCGTCGGGATCCTCGGCATTCACGTGGAAGATTGGAATAGGCTGCCGCCGCGCCAAGTCAGAAGCAAAGCGCGCAGAATGCAAATCTTTTGGCTGCGTGGTGAAGCCGATGAGATTGTTTCCAATGATGTGGATGGTTCCACCGACGGTATAGCCCTTCAGATCGGCCATGTTCAGTGTCTCTGCCCAGATGCCCTGACCGGCGAAGGCAGCATCGCCGTGCACTTCGACTGGCAGGTAATAGTCCGTCCCGTTTTCGCCGGCGCGAGCTTGCTTGGCACGTGTGCGCCCGATGGCAACCGGATCAACCGCCTCCAGGTGGCTGGGATTCGAGACCAGGTGAATGTTAACGGTCTTACCGCTGCGAGTGGTCTGCTGGCCGGTCGCACCCAGGTGATACTTCACGTCGCCGCTGCCGAGCACGCTGCGCGGATCGACGTCTTCAAAACCCGTGACCACATCCAAAGCCGATTTGCCGGCTGTCGTTACCATTACAGTCAGCCGGCCGCGGTGACTCATCGCGAGAACGACTTGTCTGGCACCGTGATCGGCTGCTCCGGCCACCACTTCATTGAGCAACGGCACCAGTGACATCAATCCTTCGAGCGAGTAACGCTTGGTGCCAAGATACCGCGTTTGCAACACCTGCTCAAAGAGCTCGCCACGCACCAATTGCTGCAAAATAGATTTTTGGTCGGGCTTTGGAGCCGCGGATTCCATCTGCTCGGCGATCCACTGCCTGCGCTCCGGATCGGCGATGTGGGTGAACTCGACTCCGATGGTTCCGCAGTAGACCGCACGGGCCTTTTCTGCCTCAGGGCCGCTCAACTCCAGCTCCGACACTTTGAACGGCGAGAGTGTGCCAAGCGGATCGAGGTCGGCTTCGAGGTATCCCCAGCGCCGGAATGCGTCCCAGATGTCCTGGGATCCCGGCGAGGCGGTCTGCTTGCCGTCTTTTCTGGTTTGTTTGGGCGGAGCTTGTACGGCCATGAGCTTTGGGCGGGTCCTTAATTAGCGGTCAAACTCTTAATGATACTCGACGCGCCCGATTTCGGGGAGCCGCGACGAGCGCCAACAAAAGCGCGCTGCCGTCACCTAGTAGACTGTCACCCGTGCCCCTGAGCGAGACCACATCACACCCGGCACTTCCGGCCGAGTCACATCCTCTTGAGCGACGGCGCTGGCGGCTGGTGATCCCGGCGGTGCTGTTGCTGGTATATGCCCTACAGTGCTCTTGGTTCATTCGCACCCAATCGCTCACAGTAGATGAGCCCGGACACATCGCTGCCGGGCTCGCCATGTGGAGGCACGGCCGCTTCGTCATGCTCAACGATCAGCCTTCACTCGCGCGATTGATCTTCACCGCGCCGCTAGCCGCGTTGACGTCCACGCCGGTGGACAATATCCGCGAACGGCTGTTCACCACCGAACCAGCTTTGGCATTGTGGACGCGCCCTCCGGTTGTTGTGCTGGGCGTCTTCCTTGGAATCCTGCTGTGGCTTGCCGCGCGGGCGTGGCTGTCGGAGTCGGCGGCAAACTTCGCGTTGGCGCTGTTCGCATTCAGTCCGGCGCTGATCGCGCATTTCTCACTGGCGACCATGGACGGAGCCGCCACGCTCACCATTTTCCTGATGGTGTTGCTGCTGTCGCGCTGGCGAAAAAATCCTACTCGTCGACAGACGATATGGCTTGGCATCGCCCTTGGGCTGATGCTGCTCTCGAAGTTTTATGCGCCACCTTTATTTTTGATCGCGCTATACATCGTCACCTTGAACACCACCGACGGCGTCAAACACAGCCGTGGCTGGCACTGGAAGCATGCCGCCGCCACCGCGGCGCTGGCCGGGGCAGTGGTTTGGGCAGGATACTTCTTTCACGTTTCAGTCGCGCGGTTCGAAAACGACACCCTAATCATCCACATGCCTCACCGCGAACATGATTTCAGGGCGCCGGTGAACATCAGCCTTCCTGGCAAGATGCTCGTGCCTGCGGCCGAATATATCGACGGCCTATACAAAGTCGCCTTTCACGATCTCTCCGGGCACGAAAGCATGTTGCTGGGAAAAGTCTCACGCACCGGCGGCTGGAGGTCGTATTACTTTTACGTGATCGTCCTGAAGTGGCCTATCGCTGTTTTGCTGCTTGCGATGACGGGGGTCGTCGTCATCCTTCGCAAGCAAGTCAGACTGCCGGATGGATGGCCCGCATTGATCGCCATCCCCGCCGCGCTTTTCCTGATGGCAATCTTCTCGCGGATACAGATCGGCGATCGCCATATCCTGCCGCTTTATCCTTTTGCTTTATTGTTGGCGGCCGCGGCGTGGCAGGGACTCTCGACTCATCGCGTGGCGCGGATCATTTTGCTCGGCTTGGTGGCGGTGAACGCGGCTGATTGCCTGCGCTTCGCTCCTGACTATATGTCTTACTTCACGCCGCTGGTCGATCAGTCGAAGAGCTACCAACTGCTGACCGACAGCAACACCGATTGGGGACAAGGGCTGATCGCTCTAAAAAAATATCAGGACGCCCATCCCAACGACGAGATCCACCTGGCATATTTCGGGACGGTCGATCCCGCCGTGTATGGCATTCGCTATCGCGTCTTGCAGCCTGGGGAGCGCCCAAGCGGAACGGCGGTGATCAGCGCAACCGACCTTTCCGGACAATTGCTCGCAGATCCTGATTCCTACAAGTGGCTGTTGCAGTACAAACCAAAAGCTATCCTGGACCACACTCTGTACGTGTTTGAAGTGCCGGAACAGCAACGACCATGAGCGAATCCCCGGAAGCAAGATTGAAGACTCGCGTTTGGGTCATCGTCGCGGTTGCGTTGCTGGCGCGTGTGGCACTGATGACTTTCGGCCACACCTATCGCTTTGCGCCGCGCGACGATCACTTCGGCTTTGGATGGGAGACCGGCCGCATCGCGCGGGCCATCGCGCTCGGTCACGGATTCAGCGATCCATTCCACGGAACCACCGGCCCGACCGCGTGGATCGCGCCACTGTATCCATATTTTCTGGCCGGTGTCTTCAAGGTCTTCGGCGTTTACACCAGCGCGTCGGCGTGGATGGCGCTGGCAGTGAACTCCATTTTTTCCGCGCTGACCTGCGCGACAATCTATTACATCGGCAGGGAAGTCTTTGGTCCGAGATCGCGCGTGCCGGTATGGGCGGCATGGATATGGGCGCTGCTGCCCTCGCAGATGTTCTGGGCCATCCGCTTTCCGTGGGAGACCAGCCTCTCCGCGTTCTTGCTGAGTGTGGTCGTGTTGTTGATGTTGCGTCATGAAAAAGACGCCAGCCTGCGGCACTGGCTGGCGTTCGCGGCGCTATGGGGGGTCATTGCTCTTGCCAGTCCAGCGCTCCTCACATTGCTTCCATTCTTCGGGACGTGGTGGTTGTTGCGCCAACCCAGGCGCTCGAATGCAGTTTGGCACGCGATCGCGGCCGCGTTGTTGTTTTGTCTGATCAACGTTCCCTGGATGATGCGCAATTACGAGACCTTCGGGAAGCCCATCCTGATCCGCGGAAATTTTGGCGCCGAGTTTCGGCTAGGCAACGGTCCAGGCGCAGAGGGATATTGGATGTTCTGGCAGCACCCCACGCAGGACCCGGTGGAGTTTGCACGCTACCAGCGGGTGGGCGAAGCGGTTTATGTGGCCGAGCGGCAGCGTGAGGCGGTGGAATGGATCGAAGAGAATCCGGCAACGTTTGCCAAGATCACCTTGAAGCGCATCCTGCTTTTCTGGGCGGGCATTCCGCGCAGCGAAGTCATCGCCGGGTTCGACATCCGCGACTGGTCGGAAGCTGCTTTCTTCTTATCCTCAGCACTCAGCTTTGTAGGATTGTTCCTGATGTTGCGCCGACGGCTGGGCGGCAGTTTCATTTTTGCAATCTCGCTCTTTGTGTATCCGATGATTTACTATCTGACGTTCGCGCACGAGCGCTACCGTCACCCCATCGAGCCGCTTATGGTCCTGCTCGCGGTTTATCCGGTCGCCGAAGCGCTAGAGCACAGGAAGATATCGAGAACGGCTGAACCGACCCATTGACACCCCCGAACTACAGCACGCCGAAGAAAATCTCCATCATCATTCCTGTCTTCAACGAACGGAACACGATCGAGAACGTGGTCGCGACGGTCTTCGCGGTCAGCATCCCACTGGAAAAAGAGATCATCATCGTCGATGATTTCTCGACCGACGGCACGCGCGAGATACTCGGCACGATCGAGAACAAATATCCGGGAAAGGTGCGCGTCCTATTGCACGACAAGAATCGCGGCAAGGGGTACGCCATCCGCACCGGGCTCGCGCAGATCACAGGCGACTTAGTGCTGGTGCAGGACGCCGACCTTGAATACGATCCGCAGGATTATCCCGTGCTGCTTGCACCCATCCTTGCCGGGCGTGCGGATGTCGTATTCGGTAATCGTTTCCATGGCGGACAACATCGTGTTCTTTATTTCTGGCACTTCCAGATCAACCAGTTCCTCACCTTCCTGTCGAACCTGCTGACCAACTTGAATCTCAGCGACATGGAAGTCGGCTACAAGCTATTTCGTCGCGAGATCATCCAGAACATCAAGCTCACGTCAGACCGCTTCGGGTTTGAACCCGAAGTCACCATCAAAGCAGCGCGGCAAAAGTGCCGCATCTACGAAGTGCCCATCTCCTATCATGGCCGGACCTACGAGGAAGGCAAGAAGATCACGTGGAAGGACGGCGTCGCCGCCCTGTATTTTCTCTTCAAGTACGGCATCTTCGGATAGGCTGTCCCCTGCCTCTCGTCCACTGTTTTATAATCATTGTTTCTAGCAATCCTTTTGGAGTCCTCTGAATGATCCGTTTCCTGCAAACTCCCACGCCGGCAAAGAGATTTGTACTGGGTTTTATCCTGATCGCTTTTTGTCTGATCATGGTGATCTCGCTGGTCCCCAACCTTAACCAGTCGCTGCTGGGCGGGACGTCGAATCCCAACGTACTGGCCAAGGTCGGCGACGAAGAGATCACGCGCGACCAGGTACAGCAGCGCGCGGCCGCGGTTGCCGAGCGCAGCCAATATCCGCCACAGCTGATCCCGTTCCTGATGGGCCGTGCGCTCGAGGGAATGATCTCGGAGAAGGCTCTTCTCGTTGAAGGCGATCGCCTGGGACTGAAGGTCACCGATGAAGAAGTAACAGACGCCCTCAAGCGCGGCCAACTGGGTGAGATGTTATTCCCGAATGGTCAGTTCATCGGCGAAGAAAAGTACGAAGACTTCGTCGCCAGTCAGTTCAAGATGTCGAAGACAGACTTTGAGAGACTCGTTCGCGAATCGCTCCTGAATGACAAAGTGCGCGACCTCATCACACAGGGGGCCACTGTTTCCGATCCGGAAGTGCTGAAGGCGTTCAAGGAACAGAATGCAAAAGTGAAGCTGGATTACGCTGTGCTCACGCTCGACGACGTGCAGCCGCAGGTGAAGGTGACCGAACCGGAGATAAAGAATTATTTTGAGACGCACAAGAGCGTTTATCAGGCAGGCAATCCGGAAAAACGCAAAGTCACTTATGCGGTGCTTCCTGCTGAAAAGATCCCCGGCGCCGAGATAACCGATGGCGACGTCCAGCGTTACTACAGCGACAATCAGGACAAGTACCGCCTGCCGGAGCAGGTCAAGGTGAGCCACATCCTTATCAAGACCATTGGTCCCGATGGCAAGCCTGATCCGAAGCTCGAGGCGCCCGCGAAGGCGAAGGCGGAAGCACTTCTGAAGCAAATTAAAAGCGGCGCGAGTTTCGTCGAGCTGGCCAAGAAAAACTCCGAAGACTCGGCCGGGCCAGATGGCGGCAGCGCCGCCAAGGGCGGCTCACTCGGATGGATACAGAAAGGACAAATGGTCCCTGAGTTCGAGAAGACCTCTTTTGAACTCGCTAAGGGACAGACCAGCGACCTGGTGAAGACCCAATTCGGGTACCACATCATTCATGTGGACGACAAACAGGCTGCGCATGTGCGTCCGTTGGCAGAGGTGAAGGGAGAGATCATGCAACAGCTCTCCGGCGAAAAGAAGCAACGAGTCCTGGGAGATGCGGCGAATTCGCTGCAGACCCAAGCTCGCAGCACCAGCATTGAGAAAGCCGCGGAGTCCAAAGGTGCCCAGGTTTTCCATAGCGACTTTTTCGGCCCCACCGATTCATTGCCAGGTGTGAATTTTGCTCCTGAGTTCATGCAGGCAGTTTTCAGTGAGGCACCCAAGGCTGCGCCGGTTGCGGTTCCCACGCAGAATGGCGTCGTCGTTTTCCAAGTGAGCGAGGTCCAGCCTCCCGCGCCGCCACAGTATGAGAAGTATCGGGCCAAGGCGGAGAGCGATTTGAAGGGGGAAAAATCGCGCACTCTGTTCACCAGCCGTTTGCAGGAGATTGCTAATCGCGGCCGCGCGACTCACGATCTGAAAAAAGTGGCGAAGGAATTCGGTGCCACATTGAAGAGCACTGAATTGGTCAGCCCCAGGGACCAGGTGCCCGACATCGGTTCGATGTCTCAAGTTCCGGAAGCTTTCGCTATGAAGGTCGGGGATGTAGGCACCCCGGTGACTCCGTCACAGAACAAGGGGATCGTTTACAGCGTGGCGGAACGGCAAGAACCTTCCACGGAAGATTTCGCCAAGAAGAAGGACATCACCCGGGATCAGATGCTGCAACGCAAGAAGGAAGAGATGCTGTTGCTATTCACCTCCAACCTGGTGGAGCAGATGGAGAAGAACGGCAAGATCAAGAAGAACCAGGCGCAGATCGATGCCATGTCCAAACGAGCGGGCGGCATTGGCGGCTTCTAGTGCCGGCTGAGGCGGGTTTTCAGTGCGCGGGCTGCGGCGAGTGGAATGACATCGGTGTCGACGACGACGGCGGCTCGTCGCAGCAATACGTGCAAGATTGCCAGGTCTGCTGCAAGCCGAACCTGCTGAAGATCGCCTTCGACCGCGAGATCGAGGAGTACATCGTCTCCGCCGTCCTGGAAAGTTGAATCTCAGATCGATTTAATTTGCTTTGCTATGTACTAAGTACGAAGTACTGAGTACTGTATTTCCATGCCCTTCGATCGCGCCGCTGGCATCCTGTTGCATCCCACCTCGTTGCCCTCGCGGGGCGGTATCGGCGATCTTGGCGCCGCGGCCCACGAGTTCATCGAATTCCTCTCGCGATCGAAGCAACATCTTTGGCAGGTGCTGCCGCTGGGATCACTCGGCTACGGCAATTCTCCCTACTCCGGCATCTCTGCGTTCGCCGGCAACGAACTCCTGATCAGTCTGGAACGCCTCGCCGATCGCGGATTGTTAGACGCTGCACGCCTTTCCAAGCTTCCGGACAAAATCGAGCGGGTGAACTATGACGCGGTGCGCGCGGCGAAGACCCCTCTCCTTCGGGAGGCCGCGGAGAAGTTTCTGGCAAGCGCGCAAGAGCCACCGCGCGAGCACTTTGAGCGTTTTTGCAGCGAGAATAACTGGTGGCTCGAGGACTTCGTTCTCTTCTCGGCACTGCGCGAACGCCACGGTGGAGCCACGTGGAACACGTGGCCGCGCGAGCTGGCTGCGCGAGAACCTGCTGCGATGGAAAGGGCTCGCGACGAGCTGAAGCACGAACTGCAGGTCCTGCGCATCATCCAATTCTTTTTCTTCGAGCAGTGGCGCGCGGTGCGAAGGGCGTGCAACAGTCGAGGGATCAAGATCGTGGGCGACATCGCCATCTTCGTCAGCTATGACAGTGCCGACGTATGGACGCATCCCAATCTTTACTATCTGAATCCTGATCTGAGCCCAACCTACGTCTCCGGTGTGCCACCCGACGCATTCAGCGAGACCGGGCAGCGATGGGGCAACCCGCTTTATCGCTGGGACGCGATCCGCGAGGGCGGCTACGACTGGTGGGTGAAGCGGATGCGCCAGGCGCTCACGCTCTGCGACATCATCCGCATCGACCACTTCCGTGGCTTTGAAGCTTACTGGGAGATTCCCGGCTCCGAGCCCACCGCCGTCAACGGCCGCTGGGTGAAAGGCCCTGGCGCCGACCTGTTTCATGCCTTGCGAACTGCGCTGGGCGAGCTGCCGTTTATAGCTGAAGACTTGGGCATGATCACGCCCGAGGTGATCGCACTTCGCGACCGCCTCCGCGTTCCGGGAATGAACGTCTTGCAATTCGGATTCGGTGACAAGGGCGCACACGTCTACCTCCCGCACCGTCATCAGCGCAACAGCGTGGTCTATACCGGTACTCACGATAACGACACCATGAAAGGCTGGTGGACGAATGACGCCAGCGAAGAAGAGAAGGCAGCAGTGCGCGCCTACTTAGGCAATGTGGATGGCGATGTGGCGTGGGCATTCGTCCGCGCTGCGCATGATTCGGTCGCGGATCTTTGTATCGTCCCGATGCAAGACGTGCTCAGCCTGGGCAGCGACGCACGCATGAATATTCCCAGCAAGCTTGACGGCAATTGGGGCTGGCGTTATCAGCCGGGGTCGCTCACGCCCGAACTGGCGCAGCGCCTGGCTTCACTTTCGGAAACTTCGGACCGCGATGAGATCACCTCAGCGGCTGATCAGCAGCGCAGCCGGGAAGCTGGCGAAGACTTCGCGGCATAGCAGAGTGCGCGTCGCGCTGGTGCGCAGCACCTCACCCGTGTAAAGATTCACGAACTCACCTTCCACCCCCGGTGGTAACGCGACTTCGGTGTCAGCCCAAACGTCACCCAGCGGCGGCTTCATCTCGCCGCGCATCAGGGTGTGAGCCAGCCGAGGAACGATGCTGACGGCTGACTCGCGCGTGCGCTCGTTGAAGCGCGCGAATCCCGCAACGTGCTCGCGAAATTTGCCGAATCCATACACCGGAAGGTAGCCGCCGGAGCGGAACAGCTCCGCGTGCGTGCGTCGTGCCCCCAGCGCGCCCATCACTGTCCAGAATTTGATCCGCCCGTCCTGGTAGTTCGCGAGCAGCTCGGAGGCGAGTGAGCGCAAGTCTCCTTGTGCGGCCCTGGTTTGCAATTCCGTGAGCACTCTCTTTCGTTCCTCGAAATCAACGGGACGCCGGTTGTCGGGATCGACCAGGCTGAAGTCCCAAAGTTCAGTCCCTTGATAAAGATCGGGCACACCCGGGCCCGTGAGCTTGAGCAGCGTTTGCGCGATCGAGTTGATCGCGCCGAAGAGCGCGACCGTCGGAGCAAAATTCTCGACGTCCTGTACGAAAGGATTAGAGCGTCCCTTCGCCGAGGTTCGCTGCAGGATCGCAGATACAAAATCCTCCAGCGCCGCGATGTACTCGGGATTCTGATTCACCCAGCTCAGGTTGACCTTGGCTTCATGCACCGCCTTGTTCATGTACTGCTGTATGCGGCGGACGTAATCTTCGCGGTCGGCGTCCTTGAAATCCCAGGGCCAAGTGCCGAGCAAGGTCTGATACAGCAGGTATTCTTCGTTGGCATCTGGAACCGTCCGGCCATCACTGATGACGCGATGCTTGGCGCGGTTCCATCGGCGCCAGCGATGAACGTGCGCTGACCACGTCTTCGGCATCTCCGACAAAACATTCAGGCGGGCGCGCACATCCTCGCTGCGCTTGGTGTCGTGGGTGGAAGTGCTCAGCATCGCTGCCGGCCACTGCTCTTGCCGCTTCATATTGGCGCCGTGGAATTCGTCCATCGACGTCCCGAATCGCTGCGGCGATCCGCCAACTTCATTCAACGAGATGAACCGGTTGTAGACATAAAAAACCGTATCTTCCATCCCCTTCGCCATCACCGGACCGGTGAGCTGCTGGAATTTGAGCGTGAAATTGAGCTGCCGTCGCCGCGTATCGCGTTTATCGTGCGCCTGCCGTTGCAAGAGCAGAATGTCGCGCAGGAAATCGAAGACCTGGCCCGCCATTCCTGGGTTGCGGCGCTTTGCGCGCACGATGGCGCGCGTGATCTGCATGCGGTCACTCTCGGATATCTCGCCGCGCTCGTCCACGTAGGTGCGGTAAACCGGGAAGCACGCAATGCACTCGCGCAAGCTGTCGCGCAGCATCTTGGGAGTGAAGTCGCGCGCGTGACGGTCGAGGCTGCGCAGGTCCTCCAGGAGGTGAACCAGTACATTAAGTTCGCCCGAGAGGGCGATGTTCAAGATCAGTTTCTTGCTCTGGTAGATCAGGGTCTCAATGTCATTGCTCGAGCCGGTGAAGCGCTCATACAGATTGGTGAATGCGCGCTCGTTACGCGAGTCTATAAACAGGCCGTTCAGCAGCCCGCCAAATTCGTACCCGACCGTGCCTTCCACCGGCCATTCCCTTGGCAGTTCTTCGCCGGGCTCCAATATCTTCTCCGCATACACCGGCAGCGGCGGCTGGCGCAGCCAGGGATGCGATGCGTAAAGTTCCTGCAGCCGCTCTTCAATACCGTTCTCGGCCACGGGTGGCACCGGGTCCGGACCGGAGATCTGGCTGGCGGCGTACAGCATCTGCAATCGCGTGAAGTATTGGATGGGGTTGTACAGGCCATCAGGATGATCGACGCGCAGCGCCGTAACACGCTCCTCTGCGAGCAGTCGGCGAAGCAGCCGATGGGTGTGCGCGAAGACCTGCGGGTTCTCCATACGCAGGCCGACAAGATCATTGATATCGAAGAAGCGGCGGTAGTTGATCTCCTCGGCCGATACTCGCCAGTGTGCCAGCCGGTAAGCCTGCGCTTCCAGGAAGCGATGCAGCAGGTCGAAGCTGCGCGGCTCGCCCGACGTGCCGTTGGCTGATTCCAGCACGGTTTGCACGACGCGCCTTCCGAATGGGTCGGCGGCGAGTAGCGCGAAGCGGTTCTTCAGCACTGGGATCTCACGCCGCCGCTGCTGTGCGTATTCCGGATCGACTGTCCAGTGTGGGGGCAACTCGCGCACCGAGGCCATCCAGCCATCCATCTCTTTGGATTCAGGCAGATCGGGCCCGAACTCGGCGCGAAGTTTGGCGATGGCGGACTCGAGCAAAACATTCAGCGAACGCAGATCGACCGGAAAACGCTTGTCGTAATAAGCGACGAAGAACTCGGTGTCGAAATCGAGCTTGATCTTCCCGCTCTCCAACTCTTCGCCATACTGCAGCCCCAGCACCGGGAGGAGGAGCTTGTTCTCAAGTTCCGGCTTCAGCGGACACCAGTCGATGTCGAAATAATCGGCAAAACGCGAGGAGCGTCCATTGGCAAGCACGTCTTGCCACCACGGATTGTGCTCGCTGATGCCGACATGGTTCGGCACAATGTCGAGTACCAGTCCCATCCCGCGATGCCGTAGTGCGTCTGTCCACAGGCGGAATTCCTCTTCGCTGCCGATCTCGGGATTCAAGCGGTTGTGGTCGGTGATGTCGTAGCCGTGCGTAGAACCGGCCCGCGCCTTGAAAAGTGGTGAGGAATAGAGGTGGCTGACGCCCAGAGCCGAGAAATAATCCATCAGCCGCAGCGCGTCAGAAAAACGGAACTGCGAACTGAACTGCAAACGATAGGTGACCAGCGGACGATGACGCAGGTCGCGCGCCGCCAGGCGGTCGAGTGCTTCCGAGTAGTCGGCAGGCTGGAGCTTCGCTAAAGCGGAGGAGCCATGGGTTCTCTGCATCGCCCGGGGTTAGATGCGAGACTCAGAACTGCTTCTGGCCGTCGCCGGCGGGCAAAAGGACATGGCCAAAAAAACTCCCCGCAGCCGTTTAGCGTGCGGGGAGTTTCAAACCTATCAGATCCGTTGTTCCCTCCGGCACGTTTCCCCCAGGAATTTTTTTGGCCGGTTGGCTTC
>Ga0137403_10001905_pt1 | contig 26016 bp, 25 predicted proteins | sample CZOMad2_1_16fung_FD_122057 | JGI IMG/M metagenome (GOLD analysis project Ga0137403, IMG submission 122057) | Vadose zone soil fungal communities from Angelo Coast Range Reserve, California, USA - CZOMad2_1_16fungal (Hybrid Assembly) | ecosystem: Environmental > Terrestrial > Soil > Vadose zone... | reverse complement strand
ACCGCTATTCGCGACAATCAATAGCGGCGTAGTCTTATTGTTGCCATTAGGATGTCTGCCTATTCCCCTAATATTAACCAGCGTGCTGGTAGCGGAGGATTCCCAATCGATGCCGGTGATATCGTCCAGGGTCTGGCTATAACGGCCTTTGGCTCGTATCGTGTTTAGACCTAGGTAGGTATGAACATTAAGATGGAGTGTTGAGTCATCGCTTAACCCGTCCTCCTCATTTCCAGAACCGGGCCGAACCGAGCAGACAGCTTGAACCGGCCGCGTGCCGTCACGCGATAGAAGGATGTGTGGCTTCTGCGTGCAGTTGAGCAGACCGGATGTGCTCTGATTGGCGCCGCCACTATCCGGCTGCCAGAGGCGCGCCGCATTACCAGCGACAACAGTGAACGGGATATCATCACCCATGGCTTTGGGGTTTCCTGTAAAAATGCGTTCTTGGCGTAGCAACTTAAGGGCTGTATCAAGCAGTTCCTGATTGCGATCCTGTTGCGCCTTTAGAAACCTCCTCTCGAATCTCTTGTCGTAGTCGCCACTATTTGTGGAAGCATCGTAACCATTCGCCTCAGAGAACATATCCAAAGTCGGATCGCGATTCTCAGCAACATTCCCGGGAGGTTCGTCGTTTACAATTATCGATGGGTCAACGTAGGTAAACTGTCCAAATCCCAGGCCCGGGTGAGCATCGAAAATTATTACGCCGTCGGCCTTGGGAAGATTGTGGAGATTATCGTCAATACACGGGACGAGCTTCTCGCGGCCCTGGCAAACTCTTGGCCCGTTTTCGGCGACGTTTTGGTAAAACGGCTGCAGTGACCCGCCGCCGCTGTGCCCGAAGCCGACGACGCTGACGACGGTCCCGAAGGCCCAGCCGATGAGCAGCCGCGAGGCGACGGAGCCGCCCAGGGTGACGCCGGCCAGCGAGGGCACGATCAGGTAGGAGAAGACGAGGAGCACGCCGGCGATGCGAACGGAGCTGGCGACCACCACGCCGAACGAGGCGTAGAACAGGAAGTCCCACAGCCGCACGCTCCAGCCGCCTGCGTAGGCGGCGTCGGGATCCGTCGAGATCAGGAAGAACGGCCGCCGGCAGATCCAGTGCATCAGCCCCACCAGCGTGTACAGGACCGCCACCTTGCCGACCTCCAGCGGCCCCACGGCCAGCAGGTTGCCCACGAGCATGCCGCGCACCTGCTCGGCGCCGTGGGCGGCGCGGTCGGCAAGCAGGACCGCCCCGGCCGACGACACCGCGTACACGACGCCGATCACCGCCTCCTGCGAGACCCGCCGCTGCCGGCTCCGCGTGAGCGCCAGCACCACGGCGCCCACCAGGGTGGCGGCCAGCGCCCCGGCGTACGACTGCCAGGTGTCGATCTCGTAGTCGAGCAGGAACGCCGCCGTCGCCCCCAGCGCCGCGATCTGGGCCATGGCGATGTCCACGAACACCACCTCGCGGGCCAGCACGTGGACGCCCAGGTAGGCGTGGATGCCGGTGAGCACCAGGCACATCAGGAACGGCGCCCACAGGATCGCGAGGAGGTCTGCGAGCACTACTGGAGCGCCTTGGCCAGCGTCGTGATGTTGAAATCGATCGCCGCGATGTAGTTGTCGGCGCCCTTCACCGCACCGACGGCCGAGGCCATGACGTAGGCCTTGGCGCCCGCCTCCTCCGCCACGCGGTTGGCGAGCTTCACGTCGTTCCAGGGCTCGACCAGGATCGCCTTGATGCTCTCCTCCTTCATCTGCCGGATGATGTTCGCGAGGTGCTGCGGCGAGGGCGGGATCCCGGGCCGATCCTCGAGCGCGGCGGCCTGGCTCAGGCCGAAGCGCGTGAGCAGGTAGACGTACACCGGATGGAAGACCACGACCTTGTTACCCTTGACGGGCTCCATCAGCTTCGTCCAGCGCACCATCTGCTCGTCGAGGCGGGCCAGGAACGCGGCCCGGTTGCGCTCGAAGCTCGCGCGGTGCTGGGGCGCCACCCGGACCAGGCCGTCGACGATGTTCTGTGTGATCGCCGGGGCCAGGCCGGGATCGAGCGAGAAATGCGGGTTGCCGAGGGGGTGGACGTCGCCCATCGAGCGATCGACCCGCACCGACGGCACCTCGAGCAGCGGGATGCCGCGGGCGATCTCGATGCGCCCGCGGCCGCCGCGGACGATGCTCGCGTTGTTGGCGCTCTGCACGGCCACCTCGACCCACGCGTCGGGCGCTCCCTCCTCGCCCTGCTTCGGAGCGTCTTCCGGCCGTTTCAGCGAGGAGCGGACGAATCCGATCGGTTTCACGAACTACGTCGCCGGACCTTGCCGGCCTTGCTCTTCAGATCCGCCCGGGCGCTTCGATCGTCCGCTCATTGCGGATGCTTCCCGTGTTCACGGCTCGCGTGGCAAGCGGAATGCTGGCGACCAGCGCGGCCAGCACGGCCGCGGCAAGGACAAGAATGGCGCTGGCGTGATCGGAAGGCTTCATGGTCATGAGGGCTAGGATTCCGACGCCGAGCGCGATGCGAAGTCGGAGTGACATCACCAGCGCGGGGCTCGAGCGGAGTGCTTCGGAGAGCTCAGGCCTGGACTCGGCAGCGAGCGCCACGCGCAGCCGCCGCATGCGGCGACGCGAGACGACGCCACCGATGACGGCCATCCCGACGATCGCGGCGAGGGCGCCGGCAATCCAGGGCTGATATCCCCAGCTCACCTTCATCATCCACGCCCCTGACGCCAGCGCGGTGAGCATTGCGGTCGGACCCAGTCGCCCGGGCATCCTGAACAGGCCCAGCCAGACGCGGGCGGCCGCCGGAGTCTCCGCTCGACGGAGCCTTCCCAGCGCGACCGCCTCGATGCCGATCGCCACGAACAGCGCCACGGCGCCAAGGACGTGGATGAAGATGAGGAATTGATAGAGGCTCATGTGTCGCTCTCCCGTCTCGAATTGGTTGCGTGAAGTAACTTGCGGGCGCACACGCGCAAGGCGCGCTCGCGCACAAGACTTGTGCGTAGCGCGCATTCTCGCTAGACAGCCCGTCATTCGGATCTCGATGAAACCCGTGCATTCTACGCAACAATCGGGCAGAAGAGGCGTCATGGATCGATTGGGAAACCTCGAGGCGTTCGTGGAGGCGGCGGAGCTCGGCAGCTTCACGCTCGCCGCCGAGCGGCTCCGGCTCAGCCCTTCAGCCTTGAGCCGCCGCGTCGCGCATCTCGAAGAGGAAACCGGGGTTCGTCTCTTCCACCGGACGACCCGGACCGTGCGGCTCTCCGAGGAGGGGCGCGCATTCTTCGAGCGCACGCGGGGCGCGCTCAGGGAGTTGCGAGAGGCGCAGGAGGCGACTGCGCAACTGCGGGACCGGCCCGCGGGGCTCCTGCGGGTGGAAGCGCCGTCGATCCTCGGGCGGCACGTGGTCGTCCCCGGCCTCGCGCGATTCGCCTCGAGGTATCCCGAGGTCCAGGTCGAGCTTACGCTGCGCGACCATCCGGGCGACCTCGTGGCGGAGGGAATCGACCTGGCGCTGCGCCTCGGCGCCCTGGAGGACTCGACGCTCCTCGCGCGGCGGCTGGGACGAACCCGGATGCGCGTGTGTGGCGCGCCGGCCTATCTCAAGGCGAAGGGTACACCGCGTACGGTGGACGCCCTCTCGCGCCACGAGTGCCTCGGCTTTTCCCTTCACGGCCGCGTGATGCCCTGGCGCCTGCGCGACGGGGCCAAGGTGCGCCAGTTGTCCCCGGGCCGGCGCATCGTCGTGAACAGCGGCGAGGCGCTGATCGATCTCGCGCTGGGTGGCGTCGGCCTCGCCTGGGTGTGCGACTTCATGATGGCCCGCGCGCGCCGATCCGGCGAGCTCGTCGAGGTGCTCGAGGAATCGGCCTGCGAAGAGACCCCGATCCACGTGCTCTCGTTGCCAGCCCGCCGCGTGCTACCGAAAGTCCGCGCATTCATTGAATTCGTGGCGGCGGAGCTCGCTGGCAGCGGGGTCGACTGGCGATCACCCGACTCGAATTGATCGCCAGGCGACCGCCTGCCACTTGACACGACTCCACCGAACCACATAAATCGCGCTCTCCCGGGCTCTACCAAATCTTGCAAGGACGCTCTCCCCAGCAATCGAGGGCGCCGTCCCTGAGCGGAGGACACGTGAACACGTTGCGTCCAATTGCGGCCATCGCCTTGATCTCGCTCTTTGTGTTCTCGTCAACGGCCGTTGGAGCCCCTTCGGACGGGCCGAACTCCCGTCCGGGACAGGACAAGAGCACCGCCCTCGTCCAACTGAAGGGCGATCCTCTCGCCACTTCGGACAAGACGAAGCCGCCGCAGGGCAAGAAGATCGACTTCGACAGCGCCACGGTGAAGTCATACCGCGCCAGTCTCTCGGCCCTGCGAAACGACTTCAAGGCCTGGCTGCGGGCCAATGCGCCCGGTGCGAAGGTGACCGGCGAGTTCGACATCTCGCTGAACGCGCTGTCGCTGAACCTGGGAGGGGAGCGGCTGGAGACGATCGCCGCCGCGCCGATGGTGCAGCGCGCCGAATACCAGGGGCTCTACTATCCGACGGCCGATGATCCCGACCTGGGAATCATCAACGCCATCGCGGCCTGGGGAGGCCGTGCGGGCGCGGCAACGGCGGGAGCAGGGGTCAAGGTGGCCATCATCGATACCGGCATCGACGTCAGCCACCACTGCTTCAACGATGCGGGCTACGCGCCCCAGAACCAGCTCGGCGACGGCAAGTTCACCAACAACAAGGTGATCGCGGCCAAGGTGTTCAACAACAACACCCCGTCGCAAGGGTTTACCGCGGAGGCGATCCAGGAGCACGGCACGCACGTCGCCGGCACCGTCGCCTGCAACTTCGAGACGCCCGCCACTGTGAACGGCGTCACCATTCCCTACAAGGTATCGGGGGTCGCCCCGCGGGCGTTGCTCGGCAACTACAACGTCTTTCCGGGTGAGGTGGGCAATGCCCGCTCCGAGGACATCCTGAACGCGATGGAGGCTGCTTACGCGGATGGCTTCGACGTCGGCAACATGAGCCTGGGCGGCGGCTCCCACGGCTTCCAGGATCTATTGACGATCGCGGTGAACGACCTCGACCAGGCGAACATGGTGTTCGCCGTAGCGGCCGGAAACTCCGGTCCCGGGCACTTCACGGTGGAATCGCCGGGCTCCGCCGCGCGCGCTCTCAGCGCGGGGGCCAGCACGGTGCCGCACTTCGTCGGTGCACCGGTGACGATCGGCGGTCGTGTCATCGGAGCGGCGGCGGGCGATTTCGAGACGGTGAAGACCGATCTGACACAGCCCCTGGGCGTAGTGCTCGCTTCCAACGGATCTCTGAGCACGGCCTGCACGGCGCTGACTGGCCCGCTCAGCGGGAAGATTGCGCTCATCTCTCGCGGGACCTGCACCTTCTCGACCAAGATCCGCAACGCGCAGGACGCCGGCGCCGTCGCCGTGCTGGTCGTCAACAATGTGGCCGGTGACCCGACCGCGATGGGCACGGACGGAACTCCCAACCAGCCGACCGTGGCAGCGTACATGGTCGGCCTCTCGAACCGGACCACGCTGGTCGGAAGCAACGGGGCGAGCACCACCATCTCCGCGACGGCTGCCTACTTCAGCACGTCGAACGGCGACATCATGGCCGGGTTCAGCAGCCAGGGGCCCACCGACGTGGACTTCCGGGTCAAACCGGACGTGGTCGCGCCGGGCGTCAACGTGCTGAGCTCGATTCCCGCCAGCTTCTGCGCGACCCCGCCCTGCTGGGCGTTCTTCCAAGGCACTTCGATGGCGACCCCGCACCTCGCCGGCTCGGCCGCAGTGGTCCGACAGCAGCATCCGACCTGGTCGGCCGCAACAGTGCGTTCGGCGGTCGTCAACACCGCTGACCAAGACGCCCTGAAGACCTTCCAGAACGCGAGCCCGCAAAGCGACGTGAACGTCATCGGCGCCGGACGCGAGAACCTGCTCGCCGCTGTCGGGGCCCGAGTCGCGCTGGATCCCGTCAGCGTGAGCTTCGGCGCAGTACCCTCCGGGTCCGGGCAGAGCCGCTCGGTGGCGGTCACGGTGACGAACCTCGGCGCTAGCGGGAGCTTCTCGCTGACCGTGGCCGACGTCACCTCGAGCGGCGTGTCCTTCGCGGTGAGCCCGTCCACGCTCATCATCGGCGGGGGCGAGTCCGGGACCGCCGTGGTCACGATGAACGCTGCGAAAGGTGCCGCGTTCAACGACCACCAGGCCACGCTGTCACTGAGCAGCGGCGGCGTTGAGGTGGCGCACGCGGCGGTGTACACGCTGGTGAAATGATCGAACCGGCGACGACCGAGACCCTGCACATCCATCAGGCTAGAGCTCGAGCCTGAGGAGCGGCAGGATCCGCCCCGGTATTGAGCCCGACGGAACCGAGCCGGCGCAGACGGCCCCTTCGCGCAGATAGAACGCCTCCGCGTTCGGGTCGGAATGGATCAGCAGCGCGCTGAAGCCGGTCGATCGTGCGATGTCCCGCGCGGCGCGCAGTAGCGTCCGGCCTACGCCGAGGCCCATCGCCGACGGGTCCACATACAGATGCTCGAGGGTCCCCTCCGGTGGAGCGCCGCGGATGGTGAAGACGCCCAGCGGCGGGCCTCCGTCGCGCTCGGCCACGTGCGTACGAAGAGTCTCCAGTTCCTCGGAGCGCAGCATCAGCTCCTCGCGGCAGAGGGCGAGGAACTCCTCGCCGTAACCCCAGTGCGCTTTCGAGCGCAGGACCAGCCCGGTCAATGCGGCCGCTTCGTCGGGGCGTGCGGGACGGATGCGAATCACGAGGCATTCTATCCGCTTCGTTCCCAGGGGTGCCGATTACCACGCCGGCAATATATTGATCGATTGCGATCAACCCCAGCTATGGCGGAGACCGAGTTGCGCGAATTGACTACACACCGGATTCCAGGCGCCAGGAGCGTCGTCGGTAAGATTGACTACCAAGCTGGCGGTGGGTTGCAAGTTTGTTGCTCCGCGGCTATCTCGCACAGCAGCCAGACGAGCGCGAGGAGAGTCTGGGCACGACCGCGCCATCGGTGGCCGGGCGATGCATGCCGGCAGTCGGTTTTTCCATATCACGACAGACCTCGCACGACGGGATGATCAAGCGCGCGTCCAAGACTTGCTATTTTCTCAATCGCCGGGCGCGTTATCTCGCGCTGATCCGGCGCGGGGTGCGGCTGCCGGGATCGATCGGCGTGTGGATCCCGATCGCCAATCCTGAGCGTACAGCGCGGGAGACCATCGCGCTGCTCGACGCAACCTATCCCCAGCTCGACGCCCCTGGATTGACGTTCATCACGCTCCTCAACGATTTCGCGGTCGGCGAATTCGAGAAGGAGCTGAGGCAGCGGGAGCTGCTCCGACGGCGGAGAGGTCGCGAACGATGAGCCTCGACGGGATCGGTACAGCACGGCTTGTTTCGTGACGGTGCGTTCATTGCCGGCGATGATGCGTTGTGGATGTCGCTTTGAGGGTCCTGACCGCCTACTGTGCGGGCGCGGCGGTCAATCTCGCAGCAGGGCTCCTGCCCTCGCCGGTACGTGACGGATCGAGGAGCCTCCGTGCAGCTGCGGTCGCCGCCTCGACGTGTGCGCTCGCGATCCCGTTCTTCCTCGATGCGCCACCCGTGTTCCGCGCGGTCCAGGCGGCGGTCTTCGGTACCCTGTTCTGCCGCGTCGTCGAGATTGCCCGAGCGCCTTGGTGCTATGGGCGGCGCGAGCGGATCGCCCGGATGCTCCTCGTCCACGACACGCGCCTGATGAAGCCTGTGCCCCGGTCGTTGCCGGTCGGTGCGCTCCTCGCCGGTACGATCTTTCTCTTCTCTGGAATCTTGGTCTTCGACGCATCGGCGAGGTTCGCGCCGCCGACGTTGCCTTATGCGCTCGCCGGGTGGCCGCGCTGGTTGACCGCAGCGGCCGGCAGCTACCTCCTCATCGAGGGGATCTCCGGGATCCTGATTGCGGCGCTCCGTCCGTTCGGCTGGGAGCATGAGGCGGTCCAGCGATCGCCCGTGCTGTCCCGCACTCTCGCCGAGTTCTGGGGTCTGCGCTGGAACCGGGTGATCGGCCGATTGCTCCGGAGGAACTGCTTCGAACCCCTGGCCCGTCGTGGCGCTCCGATGCTGGGAGTGCTGCTCGCGTTCGCGGTGAGCGGGCTGCTTCACTTCTATCTGGTCCTCCCTGCCGCCGGGCTGGTGCCCGCCATCTGGATGGGAAGCTTCTTCGCGGTGCACGGCGTCCTGTGCCTGGTCGAAACGCGACTCGCGGTCCGGCGCTGGCCGGCTGTGGCCGGCCATGCATTCGTGGTCACGGCGTTCGTGGCCACCATTCCGCTCTTCAGCGAGCCGTTGTTGCGCTGCTTCAGGCGATGAAGGGTCGGCGGTCGCCCGAATCAGCTTCGGGCAGCTTGAGCGAGCAGCGTTTGATCCTTGCCTCCTATGTCGCAACCCCGATCAAGGCAAATCTTTGAATTGGTCGTAGAACGCGCGCATGTTCTGCTGTTTTCTGAGCACAGCGGTGCGTTCTTCCTGGGACAGGTCGGCCGAGGGTTGAGGCAATCTGTCGAAGCGAGCGTCCTGCGCGCCCATGTAGTGGAGCCAGTTCACCGCCATCGCATTCGCCATCGAGCGGCCGTTCTTTAGAGGGACCTCGTAGGGAACGAAAGTGAGGTCTTCCGGCTCGCCAAAGGCTACGGCCGCGCTTGGAGCGAGCACGGCGCCGCCCCATTCCTGTTCGCGCTCCAGACGGTAAGCTTCCACGATCGGCGCTCCGATGAAGCAGCGGGGCTCGACCGGATTGATCAGACACTCACCCCATGCAATCGCGCCGCGGAACAGAATGGGCCGCTCGCGCCGGAGCCCCTTCTGGATGATGTCGGCGACGGTGGCTCCGACCAGCTTGATGCAGAGCTGCGGCGGGAGTCTGCCATGGGTCCGGAAGTCCGAGCGCTCGGGACGGTAGACGAGGATCGTGTCCGAGAAGGCGAGGGTGAAGACCTCTTCGCGGCGACCTGAGAGCGCCGCGGCCACTGTCGCGGCATTCCGCCGCACCTGGACCAGCGGCTCGAATACTTCTTCGAAGATGCGCTGCGGGCTTTCCTGCCGGCTGAGATCGCTGAATCCCAGGATGTCGATCATCGCGACGGCGACGTTGCCCCGGACCTTCTTCCGCCATCGCCGGCGCCGCCTGCCTGTATTTCGAGCTTTTCTCCTGACCTCGTCGTATGGCACTGGTGTCCTCCGCTCGAATCCGTCGACCTCCTTTTCGAATGCCCGAGCCTGACGCCGTTATTTTCCAATTCTATTGAAAGCACCCCGCCGGCATGACGCAGATTCTAATGCTCCGGCGCCTCCGCATCGTGCGGCGGGTACGCGGATCGGGCGGGGATGCGGATGTTGCGTGGGAAGGGGTGTTGCCCTGTGGGCGGGTCCGACCGGGCAAAGCCCTGCACGAGCGCGGCATCGTGCACCGCGACGCGACGGCAGAGCAGGAGGCCCTCGCGGTGGTTACGCCGTGATTCGGGTCCATCTCGCGTGGTAGTCATCTCGCCGGCGGTCCGACTGACGGACGCGAACGCGGAGGCGAGATGGACGAGGGCAACAGGAAGGCGATCTGGGCAGGACGCGCGCTGTCGATCCTGGTCGCTCTTCCCTTCGTCTTCAGCGCGGTGATGAAGCTCACCATGCACCCCGAGGTGATCAAGGGGATGAGCCACCTGGGGTTGCCCGAGTCCCTGATCATGCCGCTGGGCGTCATCGAGCTGCTTTGCGTGGTGGTCTATCTCGTCCCAAAGACGTCCGTACTGGGAGCGATCCTCCTCACCGGATACGTGGGGGGTACCATCATCACGCACTTGCGCGTCGGGGAACCCATCTACCTCAACATCATCCTCGGGCTCTTGATCTGGCTCGGATTGTATCTCCGGCGACCTCGAATCCGCGAGTTGCTCTGGTCGACCTAGTCCTCGGCTAGCTTGTCGGTCGCGCTTCGTCCGGCGTCCACGGTGCGGCGGAGAAAGTCGGCCAGCACTTCGAGCTCCGCGTCTCCATACCCGGCGCAGATCTCGTTCATCGAGGAGCTCATCCCCGAGTAGAGGCGCATCAGCTCTGGATTCCGGTCGCGTCGGGCGCGGAGGACGACAGCCCGACGGTCGGACGGGTCCCGTTCGCGGGCTACCCAGCCACCGCGTTCGAGCCGGTCGAGGATTCCGGTGACGGTGGCGGGGTGCAGCGCGGCGCGCTCTGCCAAGGCGCTCGGACTGAGTGGACCGTGGCGGGCGACCAGGTCGAGGCAATCGAGATCGACGTCGTTGAGGCCGGCGCGTGCGCCCACCTGATGGTTGAGCAGGGACAACTGGATGCTCAGCGCCCGCAGCGACTGCTTGATTGCGGCGGTCAACCGCCGCCGGCGCCGAGCCGCGTCCGAATCGCTTGACGATATGGAAGTCATACGATATCTTATTCGTATAATCTGATGTACGGAGGAACGTATCATGATCACGGCGACAGATGCCATCCAGGGCTCCGCGAAGGCGACCCAGGGCCTGAGAGCGAGAAGGGATCGGATCGTCTATTGGACCACCACGGCGATCGTTTGTGCCGTCATGGTGTTCAGCATCGTCAACTTCACCTTCATCGACCGCTTCCCGTTTTCGGAAGGAGCTTTCGTCCATCTGGGATTGCCGAACTACTTCAAGGCGGAGCTGACGGTCGCCAAGGCCTTGGGAGTCCTGGCGCTGCTGGTGCCGGGCATCCCGGCCAAGATCAAGGAGTTCGCCTATTTCGGGTTCGGGATCACCTTGGTCTCGGCCAGCATCGCCCACTTTGCCAGCGGGGATGCGAGGATCAGCGCTCTGTTCATCGTCGATCCGCTGATCTTCCTGGGCCTGTTGATCGTTTCCTACTTCTACTTCAACAAGCTCAGGGATGCCTAGCCGGGGACTCCGGCGCCTCACGCCCCGCGCAGGTTCCGCTCGGCCAGCGCCAGAATCGCCACGACGTCCTCGGATGCCTCGACGGCTCCCGGAACCCGGTGCGCATTCTGCGAGAGGTCCTTCGCCAGCAGAGCCAGCAGGTACCGCAGCCGGGCGCGCGCCTCGCGCTTCAGGGCGAGGTAGTCCTCGTGCATCTGGTTCACTTCCCAGCGCCGCCCATCGAACCGGCTCCGCCAGGTCTCGCCGGCAGCGTCGACCAGATGCGGCTCCGGGATCCCGAAGCCCGCCTCGTCGGGGAGCGGCTCGACGGCTTCGACAGTTGCCTCCGCAGCTGCAGTCCGGGCCCCTTGCTCGACTTCGACTCGCAAGCGCGCGGTCGCTCCGGGGCGAGTTGCCGAATCCGCCGTCACCGCCGGGCGCGCTCCTTCCCCCCGCACCGAGAAGCCTGCGCCCTCCATGGACCAGCGGTAGACGACACCACGGCGGATCAGCCGCCCGTCGCCGTCGCGAGCTTCGGCGCGCGCGCGATGCTCATGCCCAGGCGCGACCTCGACCGGATCGGGAGCGATGCTCACCGTGGCGAGATCGCCGGCAGGAAACAGCTCGAGCTCCGCGGGAGCCGCTTCTTCCGGGTCCAGCGGCTCGGGTGCGCCGCGTCCGTCCGCAACATCGCCGCCGCCGGCGCCGAGAACCGGAGGAAGGTCATATTGCGGCAGGCGACCTCGGAGACCGCGCAACGCGCGGCGCAGCTCCTCGACGACCTGGCGGTCGGCCGCGGCACGACGCTCACGGTCCAGTCGCCGGAGCTCGTTCTCGACCCGCGGCCGCAAGTCGATCATCGCGCGAGCGAACGCCTCGGCTGCGCGATCCGGGACCACCCCACGTCGTGAACCCGGGGGAACCGTGAACCCCGGGAAGTCGATCAACCCGGAGATCTCGCAACCGATCCAAGGCGGCCCGTCGAGATCGAGCGCGTGCAGCTCGCCGACGTCGTCGGCCACTAGCGTCCCCGCGCAGCTCACCTGGATGGCGGGCCGCTCGGCTCCGCGCGCGAGGTACAGCTCGACGTGCGCGGAGGGAAAGCCTGCCACCGGCAGATCGGCAGCGAGCCGCAATGGTTCTCCCGTGAATCGGCGCGGCACCACCGAGAACCGCTTCTGCGCGGTGCCCTTCGCCATGGCATCGTGGACCTCCATCTCGACACCGGACGCAAGGATGGGCCCGCGAAGCTCCGCCGCGAGATACTCCGCGAGGCGGCGGCCGGACAACGCGCGCGAGCCGGTCTCGTGCAGCTCGGTAACCACGATTTCGGTGAAGGTCTCCGACGACCCGATCTCGGCGGGCAGCTCGTCGAGACGGACGCGGGGCTCGTCCTCGACCAGCCGGAGCACATGCACGCTGGAGCCGGCCACGCGCGAGCGGATCTCCATCCGGTGCCCGATCGACCAGAACCCGAGGAGCCCGACGCCGTACTGCCCGGTGACCACCAGACGGCGGCGTTCCTCGGGACTGAGACTGCGCTTTCGCGAGCTCCCGATGTTCGTCGCGATGTAGCGGAGGGCCTCCTCGCGGCCGAGACCCGGCAAGACACCCTCGCCGTCGTCGCGAACAGTGAGCGCTGGACCGCCGCGCATGCGCCGCCGGGACACGGCGACGTGGCGCGCGTGCGCGTCGATGGAGTTCTGGACCAGCTCGGCGACTGCCTTGCGCGGATCGGATTGCGAGCGGGCCAGCCAGCGGATGAGATCGAAGGGGTCGGCCGGACGGAGCACCAAGGTGCGCGCGGACGTCTTCGGCACGGACGGCAGTGTAGCGCTTCACCGGCGACGACGTCTCGCCTCACGAAAACGTCTCGAGCGGGAGGAGATGCGGCGCAGCCGCCAGCCGTCACTCCCGGTCGGAATGGCCGTCTCAGTCGGATGGCGGCGCGAAATTGGAGGCCGACGAAGAGGCGCAGATGTGCGCCCCGGAGCGAGCTCGAGTCCTCCTGCCTCGACGCCAAGCAAGAATTTGCGAGACGCACCCTACCGGCCCCGGTTAATTTGCCGCCCCCATGGAGTCCGGGACAGCAGATGTACTGCGCCGCCTCGGTGAGGCGAGCGCTCGGCGAGGCCGTCCAGGACGGCCTCCCTCACGAAGCCCTGGAGTGACGAAGACTTGACCGCGAGGAGGAAAAAGAACTCCGCGCGTGTCGATCTCGCGCGCCCCCGTTCGTCGCCCTGGAGAGATGGGGTTCGGACTCCGTCGAAACCGCTCGGAAGCCCGGCTTCCGACCAGAGAGGGAGACTGCTCGCATGGAAGGGATGGAGAAAGGGAAGTCGATCGAGCCCGCCCGCGCCCCGCGCGCGACCGACACACGGACCGCTGCCGCCTCGGGAAAGGGGGCGCTCTGGGCCGGACGCATCATGAGCGGCCTCGCGATCCTGTTCCTGGCCTTCGATGCCGTCGGCAAACTGCTGCGGCTGGCTCCTGTCATCGAGGGGTCTACTCAGCTCGGATACCCTGCGAGCGTCGTCTTCGGTCTGGGAGTCGTCCTGCTCGTCTGTGTCGTCACGTATGCGATTCGACCCACCTCCATCCTGGGGGCGATCCTGCTGACGGGCTATCTCGGCGGCGCGATTGCCACCCATGTGCGGGTCGGCAATCCGCTCTTCAGCCACACCCTCTTCCCGATCTACGTCGCCCTCCTGATCTGGGGAGGGCTCTACCTGCGCGACGCCCGGCTCCGCGCCATCATTCCGCTGCGCGTTCGCGACTGATCCCGTCCGAGGACAAATTCATGGAAAAAGTCATTTCGAAAGACGGAACCACCATTGCGTTCGAGCGGTCCGGCGCGGGACCCGCGGTCATCCTGGTAGACGGCGCGTTGTGCAGTCGAGCGTTCGGGCCGATGCCGAAGCTGGCGCCTCTCCTGGCGCGGCGATTCACGGTGTTCATGTACGACCGCCGGGGCCGGGGTGACAGCGGAGACACGCGCCCGTATGCGAAGGAGCGCGAGGTAGAAGACATCGAAGCGCTCATCCAGGCAGCCGGCGGATCAGCATTCGTGCTCGGCCTTTCCTCTGGCGCAGCCCTGGCCCTGGAAGCAGCGGCACGAGGGCTCGGCATCAAGAAGCTCGCGGTGTACGAGCCGCCGTTCATGATCGCTGACGCCGCTCACCATGCGGCAGCGGGTCACGAAGGGCGGCTCAGGCGGATGATCGCCGAAGGGCGCCGCGGTGCGGCGGTCAGGTACTTCATGCGCAAGATGGTCGGTATCCCCGCTCCCTTCGTCCTGCTGATGCGGCTGATGATCGGGGTCTGGCGGAAGCTGGAAGCGGTGGCGCATACGCTTCCCTACGACGCCGCGGTCATGGGCGACTTCTCGCTGCCGGCCGCGCGGCTTGCGTCCATCACCACCCCCACTCTCGCCATCCATGGTGGGAAGACCGACGCAAGGCTGCAAAAAGCAGTGCGGGCCGTAGCGAAAGCCGTCCCAGGCGCGCAGCTCCGCACGCTGAAGGGTCAGACGCACAACGTGAAGCCGGAGGCCCTTTCGACCGCGGTCGAGGAGTTTTTCGCGGCTGAGCACGCCCTGCGCAGCGATTCGGAGGCACGTCGATGCGGTTCATGATGATGCATCGGACCAACGCGCACTGGGAGGCGGGCGCCGCTCCCAGCCTGGAGCTGATCGCCCGGGTCGGGAAGCTGATGGGAGCCATGGCCGAGGCCCGGGTGCTGGTCGGAGGCGAAGGCCTCCGGGCGAGCTCGCAGGGCGTGCGCCTGCAGTTCTCCGGCGGCAAGCGCACTGTCACGAAGGGGCCCTTCAGCGCGTCGAACGAGCTGCCGGCGGGCTTTGCGGTTCTCCGGGTGGAGTCGATCGAGGAAGCGATCGAGTGGGCGTCGAGTTTCGCCAAGGTGATGGGCAACGCCGAGATCGACATCCGTCCGGTGACGGAACCGTGGGACCTCGGCATCTCGCCGAAGCCGGCGGGACTGACGACGCGCCGGTTCATGGCTCTGCACAAGGCCGACGCGGCCTCCGAGGCGGGCGTCGCGCCGGCGCCGAAGCAAGTGGCGGAGATGGGACGCTTGATCGAGGAGATGACCAAGGCCGGCGTGCTGGTCACTACCGAGGGTCTCCAATCGAGCTCGAAGGGCGTGCGTTTCAAGTTCGCCGGCGGCAAGCACACCGTAACCGACGGGCCGTTCACCGAGTCGAAGGAGCTGATCGCCGGCTACGTGATCCTCGAGGCCCGGTCGCTGCGGGACGCGATGGAATGGGCGCCGCGCTACGGAGCCGCGGTGGGCTGCTCCGAGCTCGACGTCCGTCCGCTGGCCGAGAAATCCTGACCGCTTGGCGCCCGCAGCGCATCCCCTCGGGAGGAGCGCTGCAGGTGCGCATCATCTCGGCGGCGTGTACCATCTCGCCGAGAGCGGGAGGAGCAACCATGCCGAAGATGATGAGGGCCGTCCAGGTGTCGAAGGCCGGGGGCGCATTCGAGCTGGTCGAGCGCGAATTGCCGGAGCCGGCGTCGGGGCAAATCCGGATCCAGGTGGAGGCCTGCGGAATCTGTCACAGCGATGCGTTGGTGAAGTTCGGCGCCTATCCAGGGCTTTCATTTCCGCGCGTTCCGGGTCACGAGATCGCCGGCCGGGTCGAGAAAGTCGGCGCCAACGTGACCGAGTGGCAAAAGGGCGACCGGGTAGGCGTCGGCTGGCACGGCGGCCATTGCTTCGTCTGCAACGCCTGCCGCAAGGGCCTCTTCATCAACTGCGAACGCGGGCAAGTCACCGGCATCAGCTACGACGGCGGCTATGCCGAGTATGTCGTCGTGCCGCATGAAGCCGTTGCGCGCATTCCCGAGAAGCTGGACGCTGCCGAGGCCGCGCCGCTGCTCTGCGCCGGCATCACCACCTACAACGCGCTCCGCAACAGCGGCGCGCGCTCGGGCGACACCGTGGCGGTCCAGGGCATCGGCGGCCTCGGCCACCTGGCCATCCAGTTCGCTGCGCGCATGGGTTTCCGGACCATCGCCATCTCGCGCGGCGCGGACAAGAGGGAGCTCGCCGAGAAGCTCGGGGCGCAGGAGTACGTCGACACGCAGAAGGTCACCGCCGCCGAAGGCCTGCAGAAGCTTGGGGGAGCGGATCTGGTCCTGGCGACCGCGCCGAACAGCGAGGCCATCTCGAGCACCGTCGACGGCCTGAAGCCTCGCGGCAAGCTCCTCATCGTCGCCGCAGCGGTAGAGCCACTGAAAGTGTCCGGGCTGACCTTGCTCAGCGGGAAGAGCGTCGCGGGATGGCCCAGCGGCAGCGCGTTCGATTCCGAGGAGACCGTGGCCTTCAGCGTCCTCACTGGCGTCCGTCCGCGCGTGGAGGTCTTCAAGCTCGAGCAGGCGGAGCAAGCCTTCGGGAAGATGATGGAAAACCGCGTCCGCTTCCGCGCGGTCCTCACCCCCTGAATTTCAGGTTGTCGCATCTCGGTCGTGGACTCGCCGGGGGCGAGTAGCCAGGTTACAACAACACTGAAACAATACGATTGCCTCCGAGGCCGAGAAGTAGTATCCACGGCCCCTCGGGGTGGATTATGCGAACCACGTGGACGGCGGCAATCTCCGGATTGGCGATCGGGTTGGGTTCGGTCTCGGCGCGCGCCAGCGACCTGGACCCGTGCACGCCCGTCAACGCACCGATCGTGACCACGTACTTCGTCGAGGGGTGTACAAGCTTGTTCGGGGTCTGCACCGAAGGTGAGATCCCCTCTGGCGTGCTTGCGGGAACGACGCGGTTCGCCGTGGTTTCGATCGAGCCCGGCGATTCCCCAGAGCTGCTCCTGTACACGGGGGAGCTGGTCATCACCACATCGGCCGGTGACCTGACCATCCAGGACAGGGGCGTCCTCAACGGGGCGGATGGCAGCTTCTTCGAGTTCGATGAGATCGTCGACGGAACGCGGGCGTTCACGGGCGTCACCGGTTTACTCTTCGCGAAGGGCACGAGCACTCCAACCGGCTTCGACGGCACGATATCCGGACAGGTCTGCGGCAGTCCCCCGGCCCCCCCCGTGCTGGACTGAGACGATCCGGGACGAGCGCTGCCTCAGAGAAATTTCGTCAGCGCGTTCATCGTCTCCTGCGGGTTTTCCTCCATCATCCAGTGTCCGGTGTTCTCGAGGACGACTACCGCCGCGTCCGCAGCGACGATCTTTGCTTGCTCGCCCAGCGCCGTTCCGTTTGCCTTCGCGCCGCCCATCGAAAGGACCGGCATGGTGAGCCTGGTCCGGGAGAGGTCCTCGAAATCCTTGGCCGCCTTCTGGAACGAAACGAAATACGCCCATCCCGCGCGCATCCGTCCCGGGCGGGCGTATGCCTTCGCGTAAGCGACGCGATCGGCCTCTGGAATCGAATGCGTTTTGTCGGCCGCGAAGCCATTCCAGAGGCTCTCGAAGTACGTCCGCTCACGACCCTTCACCAATGCTTCTGGCGTGGGTCCGTTGAAGCGGAAGTGCCAGAGGTGGGGGTGGTTGTAGATGGCCTCCCAGCCGGCCACGCCGGGAAGAAAGGCATCCATCAGCACCAGCTTTTCAGTCTCCCCGGGAAACTGAGCGGCGTAGGCGTACGCCACCATCAGGCCGATGTCGTGGCCGACAACCCTCGCTTTTTCGACGCCCAGCGATTTGACGAGCGCATGGATGCGCGCCGCGGCGCTCTTCATGTCCAGGCCGTCCCGCGGGATCTCCGAATCGCCGATCCCTGGCAGGTCCGGCGCGATCACGGTGAACTTCCCGGCGAGCCGCGGGATGAGCGGTCTCCACATTCGCGACGTTTCCGCGTAGCCGTGCAACAGGATCACTGTCGGACCGCTGCCGGACACCAGGTAATGCAGCTTGACCCCGTCAGCGACCGCTGTGCGTGAATCGATGGCGTTCGTCGGCGATGCCGCATGCACCTCCTCCGACGAAGAGCAGAGGACGAGCGCAAACAGACAGGACGGTGCGAGGCGAAGGATTCTCATGCGCATCCGTTTAGCCCAGAATGGGATCGACTTCCTACGCTGAACGCCTCAATCGCCGGGTGATCGCTGGAACCCGGGCAGGATCTCCGCCTGCTCCAACTCGCGGGCGATCCGCAGGAGGCGCATCTCGGACCAGCGCGGTCCAACGATCTCGATGCCGATGGGAAGGCCGTCGTCGTCGAAGCCGGCCGGGACGGTCAGCCCGGGCAGCCCCGACATGTTTTGCCTGCCCGGGACGCGAGCCAGCTCCCGGTAATCGAGCTCTTTGCCGTCGACCTCCAGGGCCGCGCCGGGCTCGCGGTGGGTGAAGGCGGTCGTCATCGCCGGCGGCAGGATGAGCCCGTCGAAGTCCTCGAAGAATTCCTCCCAGGCGGCGATGAACCTGTCCCGCCGGTCGAGGGCCTCGAGGTACCACGCCAGCGTGCGCCGTCCCTCCGGCAACCCGGCCTGGGGGTCGAACACGCCGACGATGGTCCCGACCAGATCCCCGAACAGCCCGTCCAGGGCATGCCAATCGAGGTCGGGATAGCGCTCCTCGACGCGCGCACCCGCGTCGGAAGCCTGCGCGGCCACTCGCTCCACTTGCCGCCGGATGCTTTTCGCGACCGTGGCGCCGGGAGGCGTTGGTGCAACGGCCAGACGCAGACCCTCGAGCGGACGTCGAGGTGGCGAAATCAGCGGGACCGGCGGCACGTCGCTGTCGTGTCCGTCCGGGCCGGCGATGAGGGACAGAGCGAGCTCCAGATCGCGAAGGTCGCGCGCCATCGGGCCGAGGCACGACATGATGCGGACCGGGCGCGGGGCCGGATACGGAAGGCGAAAGAAGCCGGTGAGCGGAACGCGGTGCTCCGTCGGCTTGAGGCCGTAGACTCCGCAGAAGTGCGCCGGCACCCGGATGGAGGCAACGAGGTCCGAGCCGACCTCGAGCGGCGTCATTCCCGCAGCCAGCGCGGCGGCGGCACCACCGCTCGAGCCACCAGGCGTCCGTTTCGTGTCCCAAGGATTGGCGGTCCGGCCAAAGACCGGATTCACGGTCTGGTGGTCCGCCAGCCAGGGCGGCACGTTCGAGTGACCGATGATGATGGCTCCCGCCGCGCGTAGTCGGCCCGCGACCGTTCCGTCCTCGTCCGCGATCCGGTCGAGCTGGACGGCGCCGATCGTCGTTCTCAGGCCGGCGACGTCGTGAGCATCCTTGAGCGTCATCGGGACGCCGTGGAGAGGGCCCAGGATCTCACCGCGCTTCAGAGCCGCGTCCGCCGCTTTGGCTAGCTTCCGCGCTCGGGCCGCATCGAGGGAGACGACCGCGTTGAGCGTCGGGTTGTGCTTTTCGATCCGCTCGAGGTGGGCCTCCAGGACCTCAACGGCGGTCAACTGCCGCTTTCGCATCCTGCGTGCGAGCTCGGTTGCCGGCAGCCAGCAAAGACCGTCTTTCATGTGCCCATCCTCCCACGTCGGGTGCTGAACCCAGCGCCAGACATCCGCTCGATTGCACGCCGAGCTTTGACGGAGGCGACCAACATCCATTGACAGGCGACTGATCGCATCCATGATGGCGCGCCATGAGCGAGGCGACGGGACCTTCAGCACATACGGCTCCGCGACCACGATCTGCCGCAAGTAGCCTCCGTACGTGGGAGTCTTCCGGTCCATCTCGGTGCTGCTGTAAGTGAACGCCGCCCCCTTCTCGCAGAAGTGCTCGAGGCCGGTGCGGCATGGCTCGCACTCACGGCACGAATCCACGAAGCAGCCCACGCCCGCGAGGTCGCCCGGCTTGAATTTCGAGCGCAATGGCGATCGCGCGCTCCTGTCCGTGCAGGACGAAGGCATCGGCATCGCGCGCGAGGACCGGGAGCGGATCTTCCGCCGGTTCGAACGGGTCGTCGGGGTCAGGCAGTATGCCGGGCTAGGTCTTGGGCTGTGGATCGCCAGCGAGTTCGTTCAGGCGCACGGGGGCAAGCTCCGGGTCGAGAGCGCAGCGAGCAAGGTCTCCACCTTCACCGTCGAGCTCCTGATTGAACCTGCGCATTGATCGGGACAATCACCCGCGTGGTACGGCTGGGCGTCCGCAGGGGTGGGTCGGCTCCCTCGGCTGTAGAACGAAGTGAACTTCGCCCCAGGCGAACTTGCTGAGCGATCGGGCTCCTTGACGGTCTCCTTCCACGGCGCGATGTTTAGGGGTTGCTGCAGGGGCGTCCATGTCCGAGCCGGTCGGACCACCAACCGCCGCAGATCGTCCGCGTTTGCCCGTCGGGGAGAACGCAGCAGGCGGCGACACCCCCGCAAATCCATCACGGGTCCCAGAGGAAGGCGCGCTCACCATCGATGTATTCCCATTCGTTCTTGCGGGCCGCTATGTCGTCGAGCGCGAGTTGGGCCGCGGCGGCATGGGTCAGGTCCTGCTCGCGCGCGACCAGAGGCTCAAGCGGCGCATCGCCATCAAGTTGCTTCCGCTGCGAATCGGTAGCGAGCGTGAGCTGCAGCGGCTGGAACGGGAGGCGCAGCTGATCGGCTCGCTCGGCCATCCGAACGTCGTCGAGGTGCACGACCTCGGGTCTTTCGAAGGACGGCCGTTTATCGTCGAAGAATTGCTTGAAGGCGTTACGCTGCGCGAGCGGCTAACTCAACGACCGCTGCCACTCGAACAGACGCTCGATATCGCCGCGCAGGTTGCCCGCGGGCTGGCCGCCGCGCACGACAGGAGCCTTGTCCACTGCGACGTCAAGCCGGAGAACGTGTTCATCGGCAAGGACGCCCGTGTGAAGATTCTGGACTTCGGCATCGCGCGCGCCACTGCCGTGCAGCCCGCCCCCGCGAGCTCCACGGACGTCGAACGGAGCACTTCCACCCCGCCGGTATTCGCAGGTACCCCGGCGTACAGCTCGCCCGAGCAGCTGCGCTGCGGTACCGTCGATCACCGGTCCGACATCTTCAGCCTCGGTGCGGTCTTGTACGAGATGCTGGCGGGCCAGCGGGCGTTCGAACGCGGTACAATCCTGGAAGCCGCATCCGCAGTGCTGAACAGTGCTCCGCTGCCGCTGCCCGAGCGTATTCCCGCCGACGTACGGCGCATCGTGTGGCGGTGCCTCGACAAGAATCCCGACCGGCGCTTCCAGTCCGCGAAAGATCTCGCGTTCCAGCTGGAGGGCGTCGCAGCGCGCCTGACCCTGCCCCGTCGCGCGCGCCGTTTCGTTACGGTAGCGCTGGCGATTGCCTGCATCGCTACCATCATCGCGGCTGCGCTGCTGGGCGCACGCCAGCGGCGCAGCGTGCCGCCTTCGCACCGGCAGATCAGCTTCCTGCCGGGCGCGGTGTGGACGGCACGTTTCGGCCCGGACGGGCGCGAGGTGTTCTTTACCGAGGCATTCGACGGCTCTCCGCCGCGCGTCTACACGACGCGCACCGGAAGCACGGAGTACCAGCGCCTCGACTTGCGAGATGCCGTGCTGCTCGGGGTTTCGGCTCGGGGGCAACTCGCCGTGCTGAGCAACCCGCAGTTCCGCGGGTCCGACTACTTCGGAACGCTGGCAGTGGTTTCCCCGGCAGGGGGCGCTCCCCGCGAGCTACTCGAAAACGTAGATTCAGCCGATTGGGCCCCGGACGGCTCGATGCTCGCTGTCACGCGCCGCGTCGGGGGGCAGCAGCGTCTCGAGTACCCCGCCGGCACGGTCCTGTTCCAGACCACTGGCTGGGTGAGCCGGCCGCGAGTCTCGCCGAGCGGCGATCGGGTTGCCTTCCTCCACCATCCGGAGCTCACCAGCCCAAGGGGCGCCGTGGTTGTGGTCGACCGCCTGGCAAGGATCACGACGCTCGCAGGAGGCTGGGACGAGGTGACCGGCGCCGCCTGGTCACCGGACGGCTCCGAGGTATGGTTTAGCGCGTCAGCCCCGGACCCTCCTGGTGCACCCGCGGCATTGCGGGCCGTGTCGCTCGACGGCAAGCAGCGGCTGCTCTCGCAGACGTCGGGCGATCTCAAGCTGGATGACGTGTCGCGGGATGGTGCCGTCCTCGTCACCACGCCACAACGCTACGTCGGGATTGCTGCATTCAATGGTGGCCGGGAGCGCGATCTTTCCATCCGCGACGAGCAGATGCTTCAGGATCTCTCCCGCGACGGCTCGCAGATCCTCTTCACGATCAATCCGAGGACCCCCGACGGTGAGGGATTGCTCTTCGTGCGCAACACAGACGGGTCTCCGCCCGTCCAGCTTGCCAGCGGATATGGCGGCGCTCTCACGCCGGACGGCAAGTGGGCACTGATCTTTCCGGCGGACTCGTCGGCTCGGCCGCTCTCATTGGTGCCGACGGGTCACGGAGCAGCCCGGACGCTGCAGCACGTCGCGCTGGCCGTGAGTTGGGCCACCTTTTTTCCAGATGGACGGCGCGCGCTCCTCGTCGGACAGGAGCCGGCCAAAGCAACGCGCCTCTACGAGTTCACGCTCGAAGGAGGCTCTTTGCGAGCCATCTCCGAAGAGGGTGTCAATCCGTGGCATGCCGCCGTGTCGCCCAACGGGCATCTCGTGGCCGGGACCGACGCGCGAGCGAGGGTCACGCTGTATTCGCCCGACGGCGCCGATCCCGTCCCTGTCGCAGAAGCTACTCCGGGAGAAATTCCCTACGGTTGGACGTCCGACGGTGCATTGCTGGTCGGGCGTCCGCTGGAACCGGTGGCGGAGATTCATCGCATCGATCTGCGAGCGCACCGGCGGGCTTCGTGGAAGATCATCCGGCCCACAGCTCCCGGCGCGTATGCCGTCAGAAAGGTCTTCATCTCGCCGGATAAGGAGACATTTGCGTACTCGTACATAAGCTGGAAGACGCACCTGTACCTGCTTGAAGGAGTGCATTGATGCAAGAGAGGGGGGACTCGACATGAACCTTTCCGAGAAACTTCCAAGGAGTTGGATCATCGGCTACGTGGTCGTATTGGTGGGCGCCACTGCTTTCTACGCCTCGAACCCGCCGTGGCGCGAGACGATGGGATTTTTCCTGAATGGGCTCAGCTCCGCGGCAGTGATCCTCGGGGCGCTCTACATCGCGGAAGCCGTACTGCTCGCTGCACGGACCATCGGCCTGCCAGGCAAGGCTGGCGGAGGTGAAGGCGGCAAGGAAATTGACAAATTCTGGAAGGAGTTCTGTGACGCGTTGAAAGTCCTCAAGCCCGACGATTACCGAACGATATACGAAGCACTGGAACGGATCGCTCACGAGTACGAGCACAAGCTACCCGACAGGGTGCTGGGGAGATACCGGTGGCCCTGTCCAGCTCCCCCCCATCCCTGATGGGCGCTCTCGAAGGACACGGCCAGGCGGGACCGTCTCTGCCCGTCGGAAATGCCGAGGCGGCAGCGCTCTTGCGCCGCGTTCCCTTCGGCGAGGCGCTCGCGACCGAAGGCGCCACGGACGATCTCAACGGCTACACCCTGGTCCTGTCCTTGCCGCGCTTGCTGAACGAATTGCTCGGCAACGTCGTCGCCGGTTCCGTCATCGAGGAGCTGCAACTCATCGAGGCGCACCTGCTCATCCATCTCCAGTTCCTCGATGATGACCTCGACGGCCAGTCGCAGATGGGCCCGGGCGATCCCGCCGTGCCGCTCCACGCCGCCCTGCAACGGCTGGCGAACCTGTTTGGACCCGACGACCCGTTCTGGAAGGATTACGAGAGGCTGACCGAGGAGCAGGAGTGGTCCGCACGATGGGAGAGGGCGGGGCGCGGCGCGCCGCTACCGTCGTTCGACGATGCCCTCTTCCGCGCCCTGATTGCGAAAGCCGCATTGCTCCGCTGGCCCGCCTCGGCATTGGCCCGGCTGGCGGGAAGGAGCGACGCCAGGTGTTTCCTCGACGATGTGTCGGGCCGGCTGATCGGCGTCGTGCTCCTTTTCGACGATCTCGCGGACGTCGAGGAAGACGCGCAGAAGGGGCAGGTCAACAGCGTACTCTGCGCGGGCCGCGTTGCGGCCGACGATGGCGTGGACTTCCACCTCCAGGCACTACGGGGTGGCGGACCGGTCTGCGCGAAGGCCCATGCCGAACTCGCGCGAGTGAAGGAAGCGGTTCCGAACACTGCGTTGGCACGTCTCTGCGACCATCTCGCCGAGCGGTGCACGGCGCTGGAGGGCGCCTTTGCGGAGGACCGTTGGACTCGCGTCACTCATCACATCGCCACGTCGCTCGGGGATGCGCTACGGGCCGCGGGTGCAGAGTTCCAGCGTCGCACTGCTCGACCTTGAGGACGCTCCTGAGATGCCATGACAACTCCAGGTCGGCTCCCCGTTGCCGTGAAGGAGCCGACCGGGCTCGTCGTCAGGGCAGGCTACCGAGATCGATCACGAATCGGTACCGGACGTCGCCTCGAAGCATCCGCTCGTAGGCCTCGTTGATCTCCTGGATCGGGATCACCTCGACGTCCGCCGCGACTTCGTGCGCGGCGCAGTAGTCGAGCATCTCCTGCGTCTCGGGGATGCCGCCGATCATCGACCCCGCGAGCACCTTGTTCCCTTGGATGAGGGAGGCCGCACCCACCGGGGTCGGCTCCGGCGGAATCCCCACCACCACCATCGCCCCGCGCGGGCGCAGCATCCCCAGGTACGCGTTGTAGTCATGCGGAGCCGAGATCGTGTCGATGATCACGTCGAAACGGCCCGCCAGTTTCTGGAAGGTCGCCGGGTCCTTGGTCACCTCGAAGGCATGCGCCCCCAGCTTCCGCGCGTCCGGCTCCTTCGACCGCGACGTGCTGAGCACCGTCACATCCGCGCCCATCGACGCCGCGAGCTTCACCCCCATGTGTCCGAGGCCGCCCAGCCCGACCACGCCCACCCGATCGCCCTTCTTGGTCTTCCACTGCCGCAGCGGCGAGTACGTCGTGATGCCCGCGCACAGCAGCGGCGCCGCGCGCGCCGGATCCAGCGCCGACGGGACCTTCAGCACATACGGCTCCGCGACCACGATCTGCCGCGAGTAGCCCCCGTACGTGGGAGTCTTCCGGTCCATCTCGGTGCTGTTGTAGGTGAACGCCGCGCCCTTCTCGCAGAATTGCTCGAGGCCAGACCGGCACGGAGCGCACTCGCGGCACGAATCCACGAAGCAGCCCACGCCTACTATGTCGCCCGGCTTGAACTTCGTCACCTGCTTGCCGACCTGCCCGACGCGGCCGACGATCTCGTGCCCGGGTACCATCGGGAAGACCTCGCCGCCCCACTCGGCCCGGACCTGGTGGAGGTCGCTGTGACAGACGCCGCAGAAGGTGATGTCGATGTGCACGTCGCGGGGGCCGGGCTGACGGCGATCGATCGTGAACGGCCCGAGCGGCTTCCTGGCGGCCGTAGCGGCGTACGCGGAGGTCTTCGGCATGTGAATCTCCTTTATCTCCAACGATGTCCGTCCGGCTTGCGCGATGCGCAAAAGATTCCGGACAGACCCCCGGGGCTTGCGCCCCAACTCGCCGACAGGGTAATGCACACCGGAATCGTTGTGTCTACAGCATGAGGCTCCTGGCGAGCGGCGCCGCCCGGCTCGGAAATGCAGTGGTGTCCGAACTGGCTCCGCCCACCGCCTTCCAGCGGAGGCGTCCCCGATGAACGCGAAGATACTCCTGAAGCTCTCCCTGCTCTGCGCAGCATTCCCTGCCTTCGGCGCTGACCAGATCGTCGTCGGCCTGATTACCAAGACCGAGACCAATCCATTCTTCGTCAAGATGAAGGAGGGCGCCCAGGCAGCGGCGAAGAAGGACGGCGCGAAGCTCATGACCGGCGCCGGCAAGTTCGACGGCGACAACGCCAGCCAAGTGACGGCCATCGAGAACATGATGTCCGGCGGCGCCAAGGCCATCCTGATCACCCCGAGCGATACCAAGGCCATCGTCCCCGCCGTGAAGAAGGCGCGCAGCGCCGGAGTTCTCGTGATCGCCCTGGACACGCCGACCGAGCCCCAGGACGCTACCGACGCCCTCTTCGCCACCGACAACTTCAAGGCTGGCGTGCTCATCGGCGAGTACGCAAAGGCCGCCATGGCCGGCAAGCCGGCCAAGATCGCGACGCTCGACCTGGCGCCCGGCATCACCGTCGGCCAGCTTCG